>OLRT01000475.1_pt1 | contig 31441 bp, 41 predicted proteins | sample 1672021 | NCBI WGS metagenome assembly OLRT01 (sample SAMEA3136637, study PRJEB25190) | human gut metagenome | reverse complement strand
TTTGTATGAGTATTTCTTTCACTATTCCACTCTTTCTCCGGTTGCGCCGGCGCAAATTGGCAATAAAAAATAAGAGCCTTGCGGCTCTGCTCGAATTTTCATGTTTTTTCTCCTTTAGACATCCTCTGCTCCCTCAAACTCCGGAAGAGTCTTAAGGTATGCATATGCTTTTCTAATGGTCATCTCACTGTCATAAGGTGCATTGAGATACTCTGCATTATAATAGGGAAACGGGATAAGTCCTTCATCGACGTCTTTGTATTTTCCCTCAGCATAATCTTTCTCGACCTGTCGTCCGTCCTCGGACAAATATGAATTAATCAGAATGGTGATTTCCTGATTAATATCAATTTTGAGCATTGCTATACGATGGTATTCCGTCGCAATGCCATTTTGCATTCGCACCGTTTTCTTTAAAGCCATAATCATCACGCTCCATATACTCTGCTCAATACATATTTTCGATTATTGTAAGAAATATCGTTCGTTGTTCCAGCTTTGGAATTTGCATCATTTCCAACAATTTTGTCGTCATAAACATATATCCATTTTGAACACCATGGGTCTATATAAATATTATACGATTCTCCATTACATCTTCCTTTCGGAATAAAGAATGTCACTAAACCATACCCCTTTGCCTGTCCATCTACATATGGGGCAAACTCAATTAATATACCATGGGGTTGTGTACTAGCTGGTGCAGAGAAATTACCAGTATAATCAGCATTTGGATATACAGCTGTAGACAAAAGAACCGGTGTCGTTCCGTCGTAGGATGCGACTAACTTGTCATTCTTTGCAAACCGTATACTGGAATCCCATTGAGCTACTTTCGTCGAGCCGTTAGTGCTTTTAACACTATGAGTAATATCAGCGGTACCGCCTCCATTACATGTCCAAATAGTGCTTACCCCTTTGCCTGTATCGAGTCCTACAATATTACGACCGGTTGATTTATCTGTCTCCATTATGAACAATACATTTTCGTTATTCTGTCCATATACTTCGGAAATAATTTGCGCTATTGCACCAATTGTGGGATTACGGTTAACAATGTCTATATATCCCACGTTATTGGTATTTAATCGCATTGATGTATCGCCGACAGTGATCATTGAATAGTGTCCGCTTCCGTCTCCGGTTCCATCTACAGCATCGTCTGCGTATATCGATAATGACTTTGTTGCTGATAAACGAGCACCACTATCGTTAATTGTCGATATCTGGAAAAGCCCATTCAAAAAGTCAATAACAGCATTTGGACTTCCTTTACCAATCGCAATAAGTTTCTCAGCAAACTCAGCAAGTACTGTAGATCCATTCCTAATATTAATGGAATCATTTCCAATCAATACGTTCTTACCTAAGGTATTTGCTGTACGATCACCTATAACAAGACCATTTGAGTCAAATCCCATAAAGTTTGTTGCAGTTTTGGCAGCATCTGAGGCTTCTTGTCGAGCCGTATCTGCTGTGGATTTAGCCGTATCTGCTGTGGATACGGCACTTGACGCATTTTCGTTCGCTTTATCTGCAGCACTTTTTGCACTCGATGCGGTCTGGCTCGCATTATCAGCAGCACTCTTAGCTTGTCCAGCGGTAGTATTAGCGCTGTCGGCAGTCTTCTTTGCCTCACTGGCAGTCGAGTTTGCGTTAGATGCTGTTTTGTTTGCTGCATCAGCTGTATTCTTAGCCTCAGTAGCTGCAGAAGATGCCGAAGATGCTGTCGATACTGCATTCTCTGCTGTCTTTTGTGCATTGCTTGCCGTACTCACTGCCGATGAAGCTGTTTTGTTTGCATTATCTGCTGTTAACTTTGCATCACTGGCAGTAGAGGAAGCACTGGATGCGGTCTGGCTCGCCTTGTCTGCAGCACTTTTTGCAGCGTTTGCCGTCTCCAGCGTAACACTCCAACTGCCCGAATCCTGTTCTACTTTAGATAATCTGGTGCCAAGTTTATCTGTCGTGGATACCTGCTGTGAGATCTTGTCTGACAAAACCTGAATAGAAGCATCTGTCTCAGTCTTTGTGTAGTAGTCTTCCGGTGCCGGTGTCCAGTCTGTGGCTTTGTTGCCTTTTTCGAGTTTAAAATTGGATATTGTCAATTTAATAGGAGTAGTTAGGACATTGTCTCCAAGTCGTCGCGCCGGTCTGAACGCGAAATATTTTTCATTTCCAAGCTGTGACGGACTTTTGGCCGATAAATTGTAAACAAAATGTCCAGACTCTATATTGCCTCCATATTGTTTAAATGATGCCATTATTTCCCATGTATCTGCTGCATAATCAGAACCTGTAGTTCCTGCACCAATACCGACACCTATTGATTTGTCAGTACAATCCTCTATAACATAATCAAAGCTTAAAGTGTATGTTTGTTCAGGTTCTATTAGAATACTCGGAAGCCATCCAGAACCGCCATCGCTACCAATCCAAGTATCCCGTGCATATGTTGACGAAGATGTCCAAGTTTTAGCTTTTGCGGTTTGTCTAGCAAGGTTCCTACCCCCAACTTGTAATCCATCAATCTTATCATTCGCGCTATCGGCTGTATTCTGTGCGTTATTCGCTTTGTTCCAAGCTTCTTTCGCCGCTTCGTAGCTGCTTGACTTCGATACTTCCGAGTATTTGATTGTGCTATCACTCAGGATGGTCTGGTCTACGAAATATAGTGTATTAGTAGAACCGGACGTGTATGATGGTTCTGTTTTGCTCCAGTTGCTACTTATGGCAGAGCCATCCGCTGGTTTGGATGGCACCGCCGCTGTTGAAGATTGCAAGAGATAATATCTTGTGATCTTCTCTACACTTGCAATCTTCGAGATTGTTATCTCAGCTTTGGCTATCACTGCCATAGCTTATACCTCCTTTATTGCTCAAGCTGACAAGTATATGCCTGTGAGTTCTGAACGTCTTTCGCGGTAACAGAAAGGGTTTTGGCAGTTGCGATTGCTGTAGTACCGCCGACCTTATACCACTTAATAGTACCGATACCAGATACTGTACCATTATCAGCGACTACCTGTTCAACAGATCCTTTCCATACATGAGCCGTAAGGACTGTGGTACCTGAATTATTCTTGAACACTGTACCGTTAGAAGATGTAATGGTCAGTGTAATTGCATCGGCTCCGGCAGCACCATCTTTACCATTAGTTCCGTTAGTACCTTTATACGATACACTGTAGGAAGTTGTAGATTTACCATCGGAATAATTTACAATGGTTCTTGTCCATAAAAACTGACCGTTACCAACTGAAGGAACAGACTCCTGCCAATTTCCAGTCGGAGTTGCAGTACCGCTCGAACTTGCTTGATATGTTATAGATGTAGAAGACACTGTTACTGACGTTCCATTTTGACCGTTTGTTCCATTTGTTCCTTTGTATGAAACGCTATAGGCCTCTGTAGATTTACCGTCTGAGTATTCAACTACTGTTTTCGTCCAAAGATACTGTCCATTACCGACTGCCGGCACATCAGCTGTCCATGTTCCCGTCGGTTTTGTCGTTCCACTAGACCCAACCTGATATGTTACGGATGTGTTTTTTACAGTAACAGACGTTCCGTTCTGACCATTAATACCTGCTTTAGCCACTGCAAATGAGAATTTCTTATTTACCGTGATACCATCTACAATTACCGGGATCGTCGCCTCGCAAGCTGACGAAATGGTAGCAGTTGTTGTAAATGTAATCTTTGGTTTACTGGTTCCGCTGTTGGAAACTGCCGCACTGATACCAGTTGGACACACGATATCTGCTGTCGTAACAGCAACTGCGGAACACTGGTTTGTACCGCAAAACGCTACTACTTCCGTGGTACAGGTCTGTCCTGATCCGACACCTCCGGTACCTCCAACGAATGTATATGCCTCACTCGTAAGCATGACTGAATACGCGTCAGTCACGTCAACAATTGTAATTTGATCCGCTGCTTTAATTCCCATGTCTTATTCTCCTCTATATAATTAATTCACACATGAACGTTACTTTTGTATCAACATCTTCCGGTGATAGAGTAAACGTAAACCCATCATCACCGAATCTTGAATCACTATTGGACAGCACTCCAAACGAGTCATCATCGAGTCGCTGCCATTTCCACTGAAGATATGCTCCCGAACCGAATACTTTTTTCATAGTCTCAGAATCAGTTATTCTCTGTTTTCCGTGATACAGAACCACTGATAATACAGTTGACACCTGATCATTCTTAAACACTGTTCCTCTCGATGTCTCTATCCTCAGTAGTGTTGCGATCTCGTCTCGAACCTCGTCCAGAGCTTCTTCAACCGTCTTATTGCTCACACCAAATCGCATACTGGATGCTGATATATCGATCTTGTATTTACCATCGGCATCTTTGTAGTATTTGAAATACTGGTTTGAATCACCGATTGCGAATTGACCATCCGTGTCCATATAAATTCCACGGGTAGTATTATCAACACTTTCTTTAACACCTGAATAAATGGATTTTTGACCTATTTTGAATCCACCGATTGTAGCCCCAAACGCTACAAGGTCTGACACATCGATTTTGGTTGCTGTGATAGACTTTGCTCTTATCACCTGTCCGTTGATGCTGTTATAATCGGTCTGCTCTTTCTCTGTGGTCACTCCATCTGTGTTCAACTTGTAATACAGACCATCAGTACCCTTAATCACAAGCTTGTCCGCTATGATGGTGTTACCCTCAATCAAATCGCCTTTGATCGTCACGCCAACAAGCTCACCAGAGATCGTCGCATCACCAATCAGTACATCTTTAATTAAACCGGACTGTGCATAGAAGTATTGCATCGCCAATTTTCCGATATTGGAAAAATCAATGTTAGCATATTTCAGTTCAGCGTCTTTGGAAGATAACTTCTCAGTGTCCAGTTTTTTTATTTTTGCTTCATCCGCATCAAAGCGCTTTACTGTTGCCTCCTCAAGGTCTGCATGCTTCGCTTTTAAGTTCTCAACTTCTTCATATTTTACGGTTAAATCCTGCACTGTCTCACTGACAGTATTCAATTTTTCGATGGTGGCATATTTTATGTTGGCATCTTCTGTTTTTAAATAGTTTGTTTCTATACTACCGACCGCAAGCCTGATGTCTTTAACACTCCCGTTAAGAGAATCCACATTATTCTTCAAGCCTGAAATAATATCACTATCAGACAGTCCCTGTTCAAAATTCAAAATATCCGACACATTAACTGTGCCTGTGTATCTTCCGTCACCAGCCACCACAGTATTTACTATTTCAGCTGCTTCCTTGTATTTCGATGACAATTCCTCAAATGTCAGTACTGTATTGGCCAGCTCACAAGTATTCTTATCCGGTTCCATAGGGTATTCTGTCATTTTCACTATACGCTGTTTCACCCTGGTCCTTGTCATGCTGTCGATCAACCAGATCTTATCCCCGACATGATACTCCAGTATCGAATACTGCTTCTTTTGCTTTGCAAGATCAGACACCGTAGCAGAATAGCTCTCTACTGGAATTGATATATCCCGCAGTTTTAATTCTGCATCCTCTTTCAATGCCTCCGCATCTGTATATGATTCATCCTTCCATATGTAGGTCCTTATTTTGCTTGAGTACTGGTAATTCTCAAGGTAATTTTTTCCATCATTTACCTTGTCAATCTTAAGATTATTCGCACCAATTGGTATAATCCGTGTGTAATAATCGTAGCTATCTTCTTTGCGACTCAATTTTTTCAGGTTTAATCCCCTAATAAAATAAGTACCTCTGTCTTCTCCTACTTCTTTATAGAAAGATACAGTTTTATTTTTGGTGTCATATACAACCTCACACCAGAAAGCGATCGCAAGTTTTTCAATAATATCCCTTGATGTCACCTGCAGCATTCCCGCATTTCTTTTTTTCTTTATATCACATACTCCAATCGTCCATCCAGTTCCAGCAAGCGCTAATCTCGCAGCATCATCCACCGTGGACTCTTTTACAGAAAAAGATGCCCACGGCTTTCCTTCCAATTCTTCCAAATTAAGCACTGCTACGTATTGTGGAAAACCATCTGAACTGTATGATTTCTCTTTGACCACATACTCATCTTTTTGTGTCTGGATATAATCTTCAGGTTCAATGTTATTTTTCCCCATATACGTAAAAGAAAGCGTTTTATCTCCGGTGGAGAGAACGCTTTCTATTTTTAAATCTTTATATTCTTTTATATATCCGATGGCTGTATGTGATTTATCATATATTCTCAACATATGATCATCTCCTATAAGTATCTTGGAAGAAAAGATAAGGTCAGTTTAATATTTGAGTCTACCGTGATCGTATTTTCACCCGGTTTTAATGATGGTAATTCCCATATTTCAACCTCCCCTGCTTTTAAATTCCCGCCCTCCGTGATGAGACCATTTTCTCCATCCAATATAATTTCTTTGTTGGCCTCTGTATTTCGAACTATGATCTCATAGCCCTCATTCATCAGACCGTTTCTCGTCAAACCGGTCAGTGTAAGTGCCGCTGTGCCTATCTGAGGTACGATGCTGATAATTACAGGTGTTGTGATGTTTCCCGGATTATCAATCGTAATTGTTTGTTCGTTCACATATGTCTGAATGATCCTGTCACCACATTCATAACAATTCCACTCCAAAGTCAAAAGATGCCATCGGTTCATAACCTTTTCTTCTGTATCACTCTTTTTCAGAACTGCATAAAACTTATTCTGATAATTATCCAGTGTCAGCAATACAGGATGTAAACATTTCGAAAGGATCAGGCTTTTATTCCTTATAATTTCCTCTCGTCCTGCGCCTTTTACCACCAGCACCGTTTTGATTGTCTTAAATCCTATTGTATTTCCCAGCAAAACAGGTGTATAGCTTCCTTTTGTCCACTCACTACTATTCGATATGCTGTTGTTGCCATACGTCACACGTTGCTGTCTGGCATTTGCTATTTTAATGTCCCAGTCTTCAATTAACATTTTTATAACCGCCCCCTGTTCGTTCTGACGGACACAGCTGCAGTCTGCCTGCTTATTTCCGGCTGCAATGCACCGACAAGCTCACCTGAATCCAATACAACTTTTAATTCAGCGATCACCGACATCATATCAAGTATCCTGTCACCCAGTTCTCCAACTACTCTGGATATCGCACTTGTGTCAACATTTACAACCGTATCTCCCGATGAATACCCTGCCAGAGCCTCATTAATGACCGTAGTTCCTGCAAAATTCAATGATTGAAGCTGTAGTTCCAGTTTTTCCTGCTGCCCTTGCAGTTCATCCTGTGCGTTTTTAAGCATCGCCTGTCTCACAGATTCAAATACCGTCTTTGAAGCGCTTTCTATTTTTATCGGATCCAGCATACCTTCCAGCATACTGTCCAGTGTTTCTTTTCCGATTATGTTTCCTTCCTGTTTCAGTTCTCCCAGCCCGGAAGAAATAGAAGAAACAACTTTCGTGGTACTGTTGTATACATCAACCGAATCGGACGCTTTTCGTATTCCGCCTATCAATCCAGATACTGCATCTTCTCCGATCTTTCCAGCCTTATCCAAAAGTCCTGCAAGATCACTGGTCATTCCAGTGTTCAGATCTGATAACGCTGCTCTGTATTCCGCATTTAAAGCATCGAGTTCTGCCTGTGCGTTTAATCTGAGGTTTTTAATCTGTTCATTGGTGTCTGTTCTCAGCCCTTCGTTTTCTTTTACTGCCTGTGATTCTGCAAGTTCATTTTTCTGATCCCATAATTTTTCATATTCTTTCAGTTGTTCCTCTGTCATCTGATTCAGACTATAGATTGATGCCGCCGCATCCGGGCCCATTTCTTTCAGTTCGTCTAAAAGATCTTTTGATATATTCTTTTTTTCAAGTTCTTCCAACTGCTGTTCCCACAACGTCAGACCTGCAACCTGTGTTTTCAAATTGTACAACAATGTGTCTGCATCATATCCGGAAGAATCCCATGCTTCAAAAAGATTCATCTGAGACAGGATATCTTCTTTTCTGCTTTTCACTGCATCTTTGTAAGTGTCCTGAAGTTCTTTTACATTTTCTTCCAGCTCATCATTGATCTTTTTCGAATTTTCCGCATAGTCTTCATCTATCTTCTTCCGCTCATCATAGAATGACTGCAGTGCATCCAGATATTTCTTGTCTGCGCTGATACGCTCATCCGTTCCGGCCGCAAATTGCTGTCTCGCCTTATTCCAGTATTCCATTTCTGCTTTTGCAGATACTTTGTAATACGTCTTATATTTATCAAGAATACTATCCTGTACATTCGCCTGTGTCTGTTTTGCTTCTTTCTGTTCCTGTACGAGCTGCGCTTTCAGATCATTGATTTTTCCTGTGGCATCATACCATGCCTGTGTTCCCTTTTTGAGCCGGTTTTTCACTCCTTCCCAGTATGAGATTTCCTGCTGAGTCGACATATTATGCAGTGTCTGATAGTTTTTCAGATATTTTTCAGCTGCTGAATATACCTCAGAATAATATTCTGACGCACTCTTCTTGACTGTCTTTTTACCATCCTTTTTCGTTTTCGAAACTCCAAAATTATTGCTTATCTTATTTGCCAGTGTTGTATTTCCAATCGAAGATGCAAGCTGTTTCTGAACTGCTTTTGTCTCCTGCTTGACAGCATTTGCGTATGCCTTTGTTCCCTTTTTGGTATGTTTTACTACCTGCTGCCAGAAGTACACCGTATCAGACAATGTAACTTTATTGGATTTCTTATATTTCGTCATCCATCGTGTTGCGTTTGCATAAACCTTTGCAGACATTCTGGATGCCTGTTTGGACGCAAGTGATGCTTTGTCTTTTATTCCGAATGCCATGCCTTTAGCAATCTGCTGTCCTACTGCTTTTCGGAACTTTCTTGAAGGCGAATGTATATCCAGTTCATCCTGCGATGCCGTAAGTGTTGCTCTCGCAAGTTCGACTGCAGCATCTACAGCTCCCTGCTGACTGTTCCTGATTCCGACCGCCATACCTTCGCCGATAGAAGTACCTACTTTATCCCTGAATACCTTTGATGGAGAATTGATTTTCAATGTGCTCCTCGTAGCCGCAAGTGTCCGTGATGCAAGATTCACTGCCGCATTAACTGCTAATGATGAACCCGTTGTGATGCCGGCAGCAACTCCTGCCGCCATATTATAACCGATACTTCCGAAAGCCCCATTATATGTACTTGCACCGGAGTATGCTCCGGATGCTATTCTTGTTGCCGCTGCAGATGCGCTTCCAGTTCCGGATAATATTCCGCTTGCATACATAGTTGCGGACTGGCTTCCGGCTGTTCCGAATGAACTTTTCGCTTTGTTCGCGGTGTCGATTGCTTTCTGTGTTACATTTGTAATAGCCGTAGAAATCGCAGTTTGCTGTGCTGTAATTCCAGATGCAATTCCAGAAGAAATCTGATTTCCCAGTGTTTCAAATCCGCTTCCGGTCTGTACACCATCTGCACTCATAGCCGATGTGATTGCCTGACGGATTTCATCTTTTTTACCGGAAATTCCATTTGCAATTGCATCGCCAATATTCCGGCCAAGGCTCTCAAACGCTCCGCTGTCTGCCGATGCATCCGATCCGCTCATCGCAGAAGATACTGCATTGCTGATATTATCCTGTTCTGACTGGATTCCTGACGCAATCGCTTCCCCCGCCTGCTGACCGGTCTGTGCAAAATTTTCTGCCACTGCTCCGGCACTGTTGCTGTCAGACATTGCATTGTACAGTTCCGGTGCCTTCTTAGAGATCAACTGAATCAACGAATTATAAGCTGTAACTGCATCATTTCCGCCTGATTCTATTCCTTTGGTGATCTCTTCCGGAATTTTAATGCCCGACTGTGATGCAACTTCAATCAGGCCCTCCATCTGTCCCTGAATGTTTGTGGACAGTTTCGCAATCATTTCATCCGGGCTGATGTCTCCGGACGCGATTCCTTCTGCTAATCCGTCTGGAATTTTGATTCCACATTCTCTTGCAATACGAATAACTTCTTCAACCTGATTTTGCAGATCCTCACTGTAATTTGCGCTCCATGAAGAAATTCCGGTGTTATTCGCAATCTCAATCGCACTCCAGACGCTGCCCCATTCTTCTGCAGTGGATCCCAGCTCTCCAGCCGCCTGCTTCATGGCTATTTCATTCGCCGCGCCAGCACTTGCGATTGCATCAGACATGTTCATAGCTTCTTCCCATGTCTTCGCCATTTCTTCGATTGGACCGGTTCCCTGTGTTTCCAGTGTCGTTACCATATGTTCAAGGGTATTGGAGCCTTCAAGTCCCATATCCTCGATATACTTGATAAATTCCGGTGAAACCTTATCTCCAATCGCATCCACGACTGTCTGCAGGTTTTCCTGGTACCTCTGCATAGCGTCTACCTGAGACTGCAGATTTGCAGTCATTGTTTCAACAGTGAGGTCGACACCGCCATCTTCGCTCTGATCAAACATATCTGAAATGCTGATCTTATCCTCAAAACTGGATTTAATGGTTTCTTTAGCCGATGTGTAAGCATCTACAACTGTCTGTGCTGCATCTCTCTGCTGCTGTGCCGACTCGAATGCTGCCTGTGCCGCATCCGCAAGAGCCTGTGCCTGTTCTTCGGTCTGCTCAGTATTCTCCGCCTGCGCATCGGTATTATCTTTTGTCGCATCCGTATTCTCTTTCGTTGCATCAGTATCATCTGTTGTAACACCGTACATTTTTTCCGCAGTATCGGTATAATCCTGAATCTGTTCGTCACAGTCCTTTGTAATTTTGGACTGTTCCTTAATCGCATTCGAATAATCTTCTGACTTCGCAGAAAGTTCCGAAATAGATGCACTCATGATACCTGCAGCATCACCACCGGCATAAAACTCTCCATTAATTGCCGACAGTCGGTTTCCCATTTTAGAATTGCTGATCTTTTCCTGTGCATCTGCAAATTCATCCATTGTGATGATGCCATCTTCAAGAGCCTGTTCGTACAGTTTGATAGCTTCCGTCTGGTAATCTCTGGTGGTATCACCGTTCTGTTGAGCAACCATAATCTCATTAATAAGATCTCTTTCCTGCTCCAACAGTTTTAATCTTTCTTCTGTACTATCTTTTCCTGCTTTTGCCTTATCGATCTGCACCTGTGCTTCCAGCTTCTGATTTACCAGATCCTGTGTAGCCGCAAGGGCAGCCTGTTTGATGGCTGTTTTTTCATAGTTGTTGATCAGACTTTCCAGCTCTGCATTGGTGATATTTAATTTGCCATTTTCTTCATCATAAGCATTTGCCAGTTCCGGAATACTTTGTGATAATTCCGATACTATCGCAGACATTTCCTGCTTCTGGACATTTGTCTTGTCTTCAATACTATTCAGTTCCTGCAGGCGCTCACCCAGAACTGCAATACGGTCCGCATTCTCCGTGGATGCGCTCCATCCCTCAGATATCTCCGTCATGCTCTGTTTTGCCTGCTCCGCACCTTTCATAACAGCCTGATAGTATGTGTCGATCTGCTGCTCTGCTGGTGAAATGATTCTTGTCAGTCCCGATACAGCTGCTGTCGCAACTTCAACAGCTCCCTGCATTACACCTGAAAATGCACTATAAGCTGCAATGCCTAATCCTTCCGTTGCTGAAGACAACTCTGTCAGTTTTCCCTTCAGGTTGTCCTGCATGGTGTCTGCCATGTTTTTCGCCGCACCATCAGAACTTCTTAAAGCTTCTTCATATCCCGAAATCTTACCAATTCCTTCGTTCAGAACAAGGTTCAGGCCTGACAATGCTGTTTTATTAAACGTTGCGCTCAGAGCTGCTGATCTATCCGCAGATTCCATTCCTCCAAGAGCACCATCGATGTCTGTGATAATGTCTGTAAGATCGCGGAATTTTCCGGTAGAATCTGCGACCTGAACAGAGGTATCTCCGATCTGAATTGCGCCGTCTTTCATCTTCTGGGTAATCTGAGTCATAATGGATCCCAATGCAGTTCCTGCTTCTGATCCTTTAAGTCCCTGATTTGCCATTCCTTCCAGAAGTGAAGTGACTGTCTCTATGTCCTGTCCGCCTGTATGAAGGATAGCCGCGCAGTTTCCGTATGCATCTCCCAGCTGCTGTGCTGTGGTATTACTGTTTGCCTGTGCGAACGCCAGCATATCCGCCATTTTTGCGCTCTCTGATGCCTGCATTCCAAAAGCAGAAAGGTAGTCTGTCACCATATCCGATGCATCCGCCAGTTCCATTCCGGACGCCGCCGCAAGGTTAAGTACGCCATCAATGCCATCCAACTGCTGTTGCGTGCTCCATCCTGCCAGAGACATATATTTAAAAGCACTCGCGACTTCCGTTGCAGAGAACTTTGTGGATGCTCCCAGTTCTTTTGCTTTGGCACTCATAGAATCCAGTTCCTGACCAGTTGCACCGGAGATTGCCGCAACCTCACTCATACCGGCTTCAAATTCAGATCCGACTTCTACAATATATTTGCCAGCTTCTTTTGCCGCATCACCGATTAACCGGATGCCTCCTTCTAGCGCATCCCCAAGCAAATTCGCACTGATCATATCCTTAAATGTACTGGATTTCTCTACGCTCTTTCCAAATTTATCTATACTCGTAGCGCATCCATCTGCCGATTTCGAAGCTTCATTCAGATATGTAGCGTTCTTTTTCGTTGCACGGTTTGCTTTCTCCAGCTGAGTTTCTGCTGTATTAAGCTTCGTCTGCCAGTCGCTGACTTTATTTCCAATTTTTCGATAAGCATCTTCGCCTTTTTCAAGGTCTCTTTTTGCAGTTTCCAGAGCTGTATTCTGCTGATCTAATTCTGTTTTTAATTTGTTTACCGCTTCTTCCTGCTTTTCTATTGCGTCCTTGGATGTCTTTTCTTCCTGCGACATCTTTTCAAGTTTTTGTTTTGCCTGTTCGTATGCCTGATTTGCCTGTTCCTGCTTCTGCTGCTGTTTTTCCAGTGCCTGCCTGAGTTTTTCTACATTTTCAGCCTTTGATGCATAACCGGTTTTCGCATTTTTTAATGCCTGTTTTGTCAGCTCCACCTTTTTCTTCTGTTCTTCCAGAATCTTATTCAGAGCTTTGTCTTTTTCCGTTAATGCCTTCAGGCTGTTTGCCTGTCCTTCATAGGCAGCTTCTGTTTTTTTCAGTTCTGATCTGGAAGCGGCAATGCTTTTATTGACAGATGTTATTTCCTGTTTAAATTCTTTTTCGCCTTCAAGCCGTATACCAGCAACAATTTCATTTTTTCCCGGCATAGAAACACCTCATTTTTTTGTATTAAAAAAGGTGTCCGATTCGGACACCCATTGTATGCGTTTTCATTATATTTTATTTTTTAAATGCTTTATATACTTCCATTACAGCCCATACAAAGAATGGCACACCAATTGTATAAGCAATTGCCCACGCTACTGCCATTATTCCCAAAATAAGCGACTTAGCTATTACTGTAGCAATTATAGCGACTGCTAACATGATGTAAAAATAAATTTTCCATATTTTCATACTGCAGCCCTCCTTTGCTTTCATACTATGATTATACTCCCGTAAAGAAGGAACTGCAATAAAAACTCAAGGTAAATCGTCGATTGAACAGTTCTTTTTCCGTTTCTTAAGACCATTCATTTCCATAAATTCATTGTAGATAATAAAAAACTTTCTCGGAGTCATATCAAATAATTCGTCTTCCGAATATCCCAGTTTCATTGATCCGATATAGAGCATGCGGGCAACATTTAGCTGCTCTGCTGCCCGCTCTCCCGGTTTGGGTCGTCTTCTTCATCTGCTTTCGGGAGCGAATATCCATATGCAGACAATACCGCAGCAGTCACTTCCACGATATTGTCCATTCCAATAAGATCTCCCACTTCCTGATCTGTCACTGTTTCCAGTGCACAGTCTGGATTCTTTCGTTTTTCTCTTTCCGCTTCATGATTGATCAGTGTTTTTACCAGATATATGAGGGTTTTGTTTGATGACTCTTCATCTGCAAGATCCATCATAATATCTTTCATGTTCTTGTCTGTTTCATCCTGGATGGAATCGATCGTGTTTAATGTGAACAAAAATCTATGTTCTACTCCATCCAGGACTACAGGTATTCCCCTTGGTCTGAGATCACTCATTCAGTTACCACCTTTTCACCATCTTCAAGACTGCGAGATTCTGTTTCTGTAATTCCAACAATCTTATTCAGGTACGCTTTTGCTTCTTCACGGGTAGCAAATGTCTTCCTACGTCTCCAGTTGCCATCTTCCGGAATAAGAATTTCTCCTTCCAGTGAAATATGATTGAATGTGGTATTCTCCTGTTTCGTCTGGTTGTCATCGTTCGGCTCAGAGAACTGCACTTTGTTGTAGAATTTCGCAACAAACTTTGTTCCGCTCATTCCGATCGCGCCGACACCTACGTATGGAGCAATATCATCTGCGTTGCTGACAATTTCTTCTCCGTCTGTTGCCTGTGTATTTCCAAGCAGATATGTATAGATCTCATCTGTATCATCATTAAGTTCTACAGTCAGTGTACCGCCTGTTACAGAATTGTCGGTTTCAACTGTGCGGTTGTCCCCGTAATCTTTTACATTTGATTTTGTTGCGCTTCCGTTAAAGGCCGCTGCCGGACTTAATCTCTTCCCATCTTTGTATGTTCCGTTTGCCTGAAGCTTGCCAAATACAACATACTCAATTCCTTTTTTTGCCATTTTATTCTTCCTCTCTTTCTTCCATGTGGCAGTAGATAACCACATGTATTGTGCTTGTTTGCTGTGCATTCTCATACAGTGTTCGAATATCCGTTATCACAAAACCATTTTCTTTCAGTGCTTCCACTGCTTTCTTCTTATGCTTCCGGAAATCCGTATTCTTAGGTGCAAATATATGTACCTGCCACCACATCACTGTACTGTTTGACTGATTATCTCCAAAATCAACCGGCTGTTCATATTCCTCGTTGTAAACGATATACGAGTCTTTTGTTCCGGCATATTCATAATATTTGACAGGCAAGCCTACTGGAGCAAGTGCCTGTTCCAGCATTTCATCTGATCTCACAGCTGGCTCACCTCGTTTTCAAATACTTCTGTCATTGCCCGGACTACCTGTGGCTCTGCACGGATCACAGCGCCTGTGATCACAGGAACTGCCGGACGTCCTTTAACACCAAATTCCAGATAACACATTTTTGCCATATTTCGGACTCCTTTTTTATCTTTTCCAGTCGGACGGGTACACATGTAATAACCTCCGCCATAGCCTTTTTCCAGACCTGTTGGTTTGATAGACCTCGCCATTGCCCCGGTATCCTGATGCTCAGAAGCTGCGTTTACGACTTCTTTTTGAAGTTTTTCCATTCCTGCTTCCATCATTTTGGGCGCAACTTCTTCAAATCTTCCAAGGCGGTCCAGTGTTGCCATCAGTTCATCAAAACCATTGATCTCAAAACTCGCCATCTGCTATTCTCCTCTGTCGTGTGAGATGTAATGATAAGGCTGTTGTTTTCGGAAACGAATCCATGATTGTCTGCGCCTGATGGATTTCATAAACATCGGATCCGATCACCGCAAGATATTCTGATGTCAGCCATCTCCGAAACGGAACCCTGATCAGCTTATCAATCTGTACTTTCGCGGTCATCGCCTCATAATAGCGATTGTATCCGACTGTTTTCTCCGAGAAACGAAGTTTTTCTTTCTGAGTTCCCGCATTTCCATCGTCATCTATTTCGCATATGGCAACGATGCCATCATTAAACTTCTCAAATGTCACATTCCTTTGCGTAGTCATCAGTCTGCACTCCTATCCTTAACGAAAGAAGTTCTGAGCGGAAATTCTGTTCAAAAAGTTCCAGTACATTATTCCTTGCGTATCTGCAGTAATCCAGTAGCAGGGATTTCGGTAGAGCCTCAATCTCATAGTCTTGCTCTGCTCCGGCCATCTTATCCAGATAATCCACTCCACGTTCTATGATTCCACTTAGCTTCCGGTCCGTTTCCTCATCTTCAAAAGTGATGTCCAGATAGTTCCGGACATCACTTAAAAGGGTTGCTGTTACCATAAGCGTTCACCTCACGCTTTGGCTTTTGTATTTACCGGATTATCTTCCGTATTTGTGATCTCGACTTTCATCGGAAGTGCTTTGAGTTTGGAGATGTCGAGATACTGGAAAGCATTATTGTCTTTCGGTCTTCCCATGCCGTACATCTTTGTAGTGTATACGCGGTTATCTTCCAGGAACTGGTATTCATCAGAATACTCAATCTTTCCGGAAGATCCTGCACCGATTCCCATGAAATATTTCTTTGCAATTCCCATAATTGCCTCGTTTTCATCCAGTACCGCAGACTGAACTACTTTTGTCGGATATGGGAATACATTATTTTTGTATGTGCCGTCGGAAGCTCTCACTGTTGAGGACGGAATTACTTTTTTAATGTAATCCACCGGATTTACCACCAGCATAACTTCCGGAACTGTGCGGTATCCGCCTACCGCATCCGGTTTCTTTGCAAGCGGTGCTACAACTGCGCAATATTCACCCGGATCCAGAGAAGTAAGTTCTACTTTAGTTTTGTCTGGATACACGCCTAAAGTAACTGCGCCATCAAGATCTTTGCACATACCGATTGGCTGGTCTTTGCCTGTGCCTTTCAGGATTGCTTTTTCAAGTCCTGCTGCTGATGCTTCAGACAGAATAATACGAACGTAATTGTCCAGCCATACCGGTCCGAGGGCAAGCATATCCTTTGATACCGGAATAAATGCACTCAGTTTTGCCATGGTCATATCCATTGTATCAATCTTACCAGCAAGTTCTGTTGCAATCGCAGAATTTAAGGCGCTCCATGTCGCAAGATCGATGTTGTCAGCATTGACGATCATTTTGATAACACCCTGGCAGTTGATAAAGTCAATGTTTTCCAGCAGCGGATGGCTTTCTCTCATATCATCGATTACGGTATCAATGATCGTTTCCGGCATCGCTTTGTTAATATCGACCAGAGCCTGCTTCGGATTAGATGAATTTGCGGCATCAATCCATGCCTGATAAAATTCTTTTTCTTCGCTGGTCAGCTGACGGATTCCTCTGGATGCCAGAATTGCGGAATCCCTGTTCTGTCGGAGGTCTCCGTACTCCTGCATAATGCGTTCCTGAACACCGTTTGCAAACTGTGCAAATGCAGTTGCCATAGCTTCGTCATCATCATTCTTCAGTGCTTCTGATAAAGCCTGCATAAGTTCCATGTTTTCCTGTTTCAGAAGGTCTTTGTTTTTCATGTTTTCGTATCCTTTCTTAGTGGTTTAATGCATCAAAAAAAGCGCCCGCCATTTTGAGCACTTTGTTTGTTTCTTCAGGTTCCTGTGGAGTTTTTGGTTGCGCCGGCGCAAATTGCATCATTTCCTTACGGAAAGACTGTTGTTCCTTTAACTGCTGCCGGAGCTGCCTGATCAGTTCGGTGTTCATCTGCTCGATCTGTTTCGGCTCTGCCGGCTGTCCGCCGATCTCATCACAGAATCCATATTCCAGGCACTGTTCCGGTGTCAGGAAGGTCTCCGCATCCATCATTTCAATAAGCTGTTCTTCAGTAAGATTCTTTGCCCGTTCCATATAGATCTTGCGGTTTGATTCCATAAGCACATCCAGATCATCCGCGCACTTGCGCAACATCTGTGCGTCACCATACACGGACATTGCCATGTTATGGATCAGCATGCTTGTACCTGGTCCCATAATGATTTTATCGCATGCCATACAGATCACACTGGCAATGGAATATGCAAAGCCATCGACATAGCAGACTTTGCCTGCTTTGTGCTGTTTCAGGAGATTGTAGATTGCAACTCCTTCTTTCACGGATCCGCCGTTACTGTTTACATGTAATTCGATGGTTCCTGTTTCCGGAATAGCTTCTAGCTGATCCCTGAAATATTTCGCACTGGTCTCTGACTCATCATACTGCCATGTTTCCCAGTTAAAATCTCCATAGGCTGTTACATCATCATACACATACAATTTATAAATATTCTGTCCCGCAAGCTGTTCAAACCGGTATTTCATCTCATTCTCCAAGATTGTTCACCCCCTTATTTCCTGTATCCTGCACTGTCGTAATGTCTTCGTAATTCTTCGTTATCCAATGTTTTTTGCTTTCCTCCGTATTCAATTCGGTCTCTCCGAGTTTTCTTCTCAACTCATCGATACAGTACATGCCGCTGGCAATCAATTTGTCAATCTTTTCGGCAATCTCAAATACATCAACATGCATGATCGTTGTGGTATCGATTTTTATGTAATTTCCCTTGCGGATCTGATTTTTCCCGTAGCGCTTCCGGTTGATCTCTGTATTCAGCATTTCACACAGGGGGTCTATACAAAACGTAAGGAAATTCTTTGTTACCTTATCAATTTCCGATACATCGCCTTTCAGGAGTGCTGCCGGAATATTAAAAGCACGGGCTACTGTCACTACAATCTGATCCAGCATATCCGTAATATCTTTCATTTCCGAAGTGGATTTTTTTCCCTGCTCTGCTGCCTGTTTCGTGTAAGTAAAACCATTAAACAGAGGCAGGACCGCGCTCCGACTGTTGAAATACCGTCTGAACCGATTATTCATCAGATCTTCGTAAGTTTCCTCAAATGTTTTGCCTCCATATGTGTTTCCCTTTGCCATGGAATCAATGTGCAACGTACCTTTTTCACCACCTGCTTTCTCATATTTGTCGACTGCCTCACTAAGTAACTCATTGTAACCATTGCACAGATTTGTCAGTAACTGACGAATGTTTTTGTTACTGAGTCTGAAATACAATACTTCCGACATGCGGAATGTGCGTTCGAACGTCAGTCCCTTTCTGTAAACATTGCTGAATATCGTTTCTTTCAGCGCACACTCATCTTTTGTAAAGCTTTCTGCAATGATCAGCTGGCCTCCTACTTCCACTACAAGGCATTCATTCCTGTACAATAGCGTTGCAACCAATTCCTGCAGGAACTGACTGGAGTTCTGATTTTTGTTCGGTTCATAATTCCAGACATAATATTCTTCGCCGTTATACTCTTTCCCGTTTTTCAGTGTACGGAACTCGCATTTTGAAATACCGTTCGCAATAAGATTGATTGCCGCATGCACTGTAAGTTCCTCTGCTACCAGATTCGACAGTTTTTCCTGATCAATATATTTTTCAATAGTATCTGCTGATACTTCTACACTTTTTCCTCCCAAGGTCTTCCCCTGAAGCCATTTCCAAAAGCCCATCTTCTGTCTCCTTTTAGTAACTGTACACATCAAAATTTATTCCGGAATAATCCATTTCTTCCGGAATCTCGTCTATGACTGCCATGGTGCAGACAAATGCCATGAAACCATCTGTCTTTCTGTAGTTTGGTTCTATCTTTCCGTAGGTGATATTCCCCTTTGCATCCATCTGTTTTTTCGTATTATTGGTATACCATCGCATGATTGGTACATCACCAAATACAAGCGTGTGGGTTACAAACGCATGGTTGATGATCGGAGCTGCTTTCATAATGTCAGAAGGTCTCACCAGATACACATTCTTCCGTTCAAACGCGTCAAATCCGACCATTTTTAATGCCGAATTAAGAAGTGAATAACGGTAATTGTCGATTGCAATCTTCAGAATGCTGTATTTCTGTCCCATGTTTTCAAACCACTGTGCCACCAGCTCCGGTGGAATCTCCACGTCATCCACAAATTCCACATCACCCTTCGCTTCCCATTCACGTAAAGGTGCTTTTATTCCACCTAAGTCCCTCGATCGGGAACAGATGAGCGTGTGCTGTATGTAATAGATTTTCCCCTGTACGTGGAACGTAAGTCCCATAACAACAAAGTCATTACTCTTTGCATAATCTACTCCTCCCACACAGTTTTTGCCCTCCAGGTCGATCATATCCTGATCTGTTGCAAGAATGTCTTCCCATGTGGCCACTTCGACTTCTTTGTTTCCAATCGGATAGTTACATCTTTTTGCCATATATTCCGGGAAATAGTCCATCTTATAAGGCATGTCCAAGATTTCTTTTTGTATCGTGCTACGCAGAGACAAGAAATCGTTCAGACTCGGAATTGCTTTGACAAGCTTATCAATCTGATTCCATTCCTTTTCGTCTTCAATCCGGCACCAGAACACCAGTGTCCGGTTCAAAGGATTGTATTCTTTCAGAATCGCCTGATTCTGCTCTTTTTCCTGATCCAGGACCCCGCCCCGGACATGTCCATCCGTGGTGATCGTTATCACACGGCCATGCCAGACCTTTCCAAGACCGGACTGCAGTGTGTTCATATTCTGCACGTCGGTATACTCATGCTTCTCGTCAAATATAATGCAGCCGGTACGTTTGCTATCCTTACCTCTTTTGGACGAAGTGTTATAGCGTAGTTCCGATTTTGTAGCTTTTCCGGTAATCAGTTCTTTGGTAGCATGATAATTTTTCTTCAATACTTTTTCATATTTCTGATCTATCGGATCCGTTATTATTTCATACACATCCTTGAATGATGTCTTTGCCTGTGTCTCGGAGTTGGCCATTAGGTCGATGTTGTATCCCCTTATTCCGTGGTAAGGTGACATAAAATAAAAACACAGGAAAGAAATAAATCCATTTTTCCCACTTCCTCGCCCAACCATGATCCGGATGTCATTGAAATAGATATCTCCATCCGTATTTTCCACACCGACAATCAGTGCAAATAAAAATATTTCCCATGCTATCAACTGATAGGGGAAATATTTCTGTAGAGAAAGACCTTTTTCTATTTTTTCATTGTTGATAATCACATCATCCCGCTCCAGAACAGGTATTACCAGATTGTCAATCATCAGATCCTGTTCTTTACAGTGCTCGACTTTGTTTTCTTTTATCATCCGGATATATGGATCTATATACGGACTATAATGTCTCATCATCCTCACCGCCTGGCGGTTCCACATCCTCTGGTTTTAGTCCCAGGAATGTCAATATACTTCTCATCTCAGAAGATATCCGTCTTTTCTCGGCCACGGCATCCGTATATATTTTTAGCGAACAGTTTTCATTCTTTTTCAGCTGAATAAGTGTCTGATTAATGTAGAATAAATCATCATAAAATGACATGTACTCATCCACTTTATCTGTCAGAAATTTATCTGACATTTTCCTTGATAAAAGCGCATTTTTCAGGCTTTCTTCGGTTTTTTCTCTCTTCTTTTCTGTACTCATCGGACGTGCCATTTTATCACCTTCTTTCAACTTTTTCGGAATTTTTCAAAATTTCTCCGGATGCAACCCCCTCACCGGTCACGCGTTCCCCAGAGTTTTTTCGTATTTTTTACCCGGGGGATTACCAACGTTCCTCGTTGACGAAACCCTGTCTCTTTCTGTGATGTTCATCGTAATGACATCGTTCACAGATTGGTTCGAGGTTATCCGGATCAAGTGCCAGCTCCGGATGCAATCGTAAATACTTTTTGTGATGCACTGTCCTTGCTTTGACAACGAGGCCTTTGTCCTTGCACCTCTTGCATTCGTAATGATTTGCTTTCAGTATGTACGCCTGTGTCTTCCTCCACGCCGGAGATGTGTAGAACTCATGCACATTATTCTCTGCAATCAAGTGTCTGATCCAGTTTAATGTTTCTTCATCCATCTTTATATCCTTGTATTGCAAAAAGCGGAACTGCTGCCAGCTCCGCCTCTTTAAGGAGATACTATTATGAAAACCTGCATTCACGCGCTTCCCTCACGTGATCGGAACAGATGGGCTTGAACCACCGACACGCTGGATATAAGCCAGCTGCTCTACCACTGAGCTATGTTCCGGTATGCTTTTCGGACCGCACAACAGTCATCAGGATAAGCAATAACCTTTTCCCTCAGGGATAATTGGTACTTGTATGGGAAAGTACGTATGGAACGCATTGGTTATATCCAATTCGTTCATGATACATATTATCACATTGAATCGTAACATAAGTAACATTCGTAACAAACTTTAATTTTTTTCAAAAAATCTTTTAAATTCCATCTTTACACTGGCTTCTGTTACCTTCCTTCCCATCCGATCTGCCACCTGCTGCCACGTCATATCCTCAAAGATCTTATACTTGATGATGCGCTGCATGCGGAAGGGAATGGATATCATCCACACTTCCACCTGCAGTTTTAGTTCTTCCGCTTTCTCTTTCTTCTGTTTCAGAACTTCTTTCTTTGCCTGGAGTCTGATATCGTCTGAATAAGAGTAGGTTGTTCCCTGTATCTTAAAATGCTGTGGGTTGTAAGGAAATTCCGGATTACTTCCAGATACCGTTTCATTTGCTGTGATTCTCTTTTTCGATTCTAACTTGCGGATCTCCTCTTCTGTGTCTTTGATCACCTCGCATGCATCTATGTATTCTTCCAGAATTCTCTTATCCACGTTGTCAGCCTCCCCGTTTCCATTCCTTTTTTGTTTTCTTATCTCTAATCCCTGTTATCTCCAAACCCAAAAGGCCGGCAGTATTGTTCAGGACTGTAAAAGCATTATAAATATGCGTTGGCATGTGTCCTGCTGCCTTGATGGCCTTTCCCTGTGTTGGATCCGGATAGCCTTCATGGTTCTTGTATGTCATCACTATTCACTTTCATCCTTTACACACATGTCCCAATACCTGCATGTCATACAGCAATGTCTGCATTGTTTCTTTCGTGACTTAAATATCCAGTGTATCAAACGTTTCATCCTGTTCCACCGCCTTCCGCGATTTTGATTGCCTCTTCTAATTTTATCACTTCTTCTACATGTTCTCCGTTTTGCGGATTAGAATAAAATTCTTTGCTTGTAGCGACCATAAAAGCGTTCTCTTTAAGTTGTTCTACAATCCTATCTGTATCGAATACTGTCGGCTGTTCGTCAATGACTTCGCAAAATAAACATGCTGGAAAACTCTCCCTTCCCATATTCAATGTTGCCTGAATAGATTCGATTAATAAATCAGCATCAATCAGTTTCATATTCCTCACACTCCTCCGCATATTCATAACGGTCCATCATGTCGCACCGGTTATCGCAACCTTCCTGTCTCTCACAGTGAATACAGCACTCTGTTTTTCCGTCCGGGCATTCGATTTTGCAATATCCCATATTCAGTTCTCCTTAAAACTAGACTACACCGTTATATTATCTACTTCACAATCACAGTTATTGTAATTAATGTCTTTTGGCGCTTGTACTTTAGTGATTTCTTTAGCTTTTTCCTCAATGTCCGCTTCTCAGCATGCAAAATAACAGCTCTATCATCGATTTCTTCCGTAATCCATAATGACACGGCATCACGACTGCAAGTTTCCACTTCTTGTCTGTATTAATCGGAGTAGGTGATTCAAATTCATCTGCTGCCGTTGTATATTCCGGGACCGCGACCATCACTCCGACGTGTGTAGCTGATTCTGGAAAGTTCTCGTGTATATGTTTCCAGAACTTCCCGTTCCGCATGTCTTCCAGAAGTTCTTTATAGCACTGCATCGTAGTTACTATGTAATTCTTTTCACCAAGAAAATTCAGCCCGTTCCCACTATAGAAGTCTTCTTTACAGCTTTTAATTTCATAGCAAACGAAAATCCCCTTTTCTATTGCTGATACAGAACATTGATTTGCCGGAATGAACTGCATGTAATCTACTCTTTTGGGCTTTCCTTTTGCCGCCCATGGATCAATGCTCACTTCTTTCGCCCAGTATTTCCCCATGCCGGAGAAATACTGTCTTTCTAGAAGTTCGCATAACATCTTTGTCGTCTCTCTTCTATTCATATCTATTCTCACTTAAGGTCTGTGCATAAACGTGTCGAAATCCAGATTCTGTTCTCTGATTCTTCCCTTTTCGAGCGGGTAGATTCCGTTCATCATTGCTTTTACATCCTGTAGTTCTGCTATAAGAGCATCAATGCTCTCTGTCCTTGAAAATGTCAGGATAACTTCTGCCTGAACCGGATCCCATTCATCTTCTACTGGAACTTTCTCGCCTATTTCATGTGGTGGCTGCGTAATGCAACATAAAGCTCCGATGTTGTTGCTAAGAGCTCCCGTCATTCTGATATCGCCTGTTCCGAACTCCAGTTTAGCTTTTCCTTTAATCATTTATTTCCACCTCACTGTCTTCTGGCATTTGGAAAATGGTTTTCTCCTGAATTTCTTTTTCTAATTCGTTAACAATCATCTTTGTGTTGTATGTGACCATAATTCCTCCCATTCCTGTTGACATGCCCCGAAGCATTTCATATTCTGCTTGAGCTTTCTGGAGCATATCCAGTACCTTTACAGCTTTTTGCTTGTTACTGTATTCTCCAAGCAGATAACTGCATCCAGTGATATATGATGTTATAACTGTTTTTGCAGGTCCTTCTGCAATCTCAATGCCTGCCAAAGCATTAAGATTTGTCAATACTTCTTTATTCTGACTTCTGATCAGCATCTTTCTTCCTCCTTGTCTTCTTTGGTTCCCACAGTTCGCATTTCAGGCATCTGGCTTTGCTGACTACCAGCCAGCCGCGGATCATGGTTGCCTGCTTGCAGGTGGGTTTTACATGTACAGCAAAGTTTCCGGTTCTTTTTGCATGTTTACAGGTATCAAACTTTTCTTTTTCCACTTCTTCTTCCTCTCTTTCCCTTTTCGTATTTCGAACAGATTTCTTCCGCTTGTCCCATGTTTCGGGTATGCCCGGCTATTTCCAGATAATTACATTTATACGGCAAGTTCTCCCCGCGTGCCCGGTAGATACAAGTTCTGCAATCTGTGACTTTCTTCTTGCGTGGTGTTCTCGGTGTTGGTGGGATATCCAGATTGTATTTCTTCTTCCATCTGGAAACCGTGGTGCTGATCACACCAAATGCCTGTGCTATTTCTTTTGCGGTCATTCCCTGCTGCAGGCACCGCTTCATCTTCTCTTCGTCGTATTTCCCGGTATCATGGTTATAAGCCGGTTTCAGGTTATATTGCTTTAGCAGACGGTGGACTGTTTCAAACGATGCGTCGAGCCTGACTGCCATCTCCGTCTGTGTCATACCCTGATCTATGCATTTCTGCACAATTTCTTTTGTGATTGTGTCTTTGTACATATATCTACCTCAGTCCTATTACGCATGTGATCCAGAGTGTACACCACACGATTGTAGCTGCAATATCTTTTCGTTTTGCAGCTCCGCACGCGGCAAGGATTGCATATATAATTATCAACAGTAAGATAATTAGTTTTAACGCCTCTAATACTGTTATTATCATCGTATTCCGCTCCTTTCATCGTTCCGGAAGAACTGTTTCAGCATCGCATCTTTCCAGTTCTTCCTGTGGTGGTCACAGGTATCATCATCTTCTATCAGGATGCCTTTTCGGTCGCAGAGACCATCGTCGTTGTCCCTGCAGGTTTTACATGTTTTGTTTTCCATTCTCTCACTCCAATCTATTCTAAATAACTCTTACCGAAGATCTCCCGGAACTGCTGCCGGGTATGATTCTTTTCGAATTGTCTCTGTGCTGTTCTTTTCAGATACAGATCAGCTTCACGGTATCTGTGTACTGCTTCTGGTCCTTCGCGGTGACATTCTGCACACAGATGTACTTTCATGCCTTTTTCTTCCGATTTCGTTCGGCTGCCCGTGCCGAAGAAGATGTGATGATCTTCTATCCGTTGCCTGCTGCCGCAGAGATAACAGATACCGGGCTGATCTCCGGGAAGAATACTTTTCATATGTTTCTTTCGTTTTTTCTTTGTTCCGGATTTCGGAAATAATAATCCTTCCTGATCCATTGTGTTTCCTTTCTTTGGGAGAGGTATACAGGTACCTCCCCCGGTGTGTTGTATATGGATTTTAGATTGCACCCGTTATTTTGAGGTGTCCTTTACTCCTCTGCTGCATCCGTCAGTTTCTTCCAGCGCTCCATCCAAACCATTTCTCAATCGGCACCATGTCAAATCTGTTTCTTTCTCATATGCCCTGTATTTGCACTCTTTACAGAGGGTAATCTTCCGGTACTTGGTCATTATTTTGCGCAGTTCGCTTTCTTCAAAGTTGTTGATCTCATTGTACTGATTCATGATATTACAGAAATGTTTTCCCATCTCGCATTCCCCGTTGCAGTAATCTTTCAGTTTCTCCTGATCTGTGATCTCTTTTGGTTTCTGACATATGTGATCGCAGATGTAATTCGCCATATTCTCAACGATTTCATCCATTTTTGTTCTTTTCATTTCTTTTTTCCTTTCTTCGAACACCACCGGGGAGCTGTTTTTATTGTTAGCCTGGTTTCTCGTTCATTTGTTCCGAAGCACACAAAACAAGCTGTTTTGCGTCCAAAAGCCTTTGCAGGAAGTCTTCTTGAAACCGGATGTTCACAGTAATATTCACCCCGTCCATACGAAGAGTAGATTCCTTCTGATCTGTGACGCATTGTCAGATACTTGCATTCCATGCATTTAATCTTCATTTCTGCCCTCCATATTCTTAATCAATTTTCCAAGAAGTCTAAGACCAGCTACGACCATCTGCTGCCGCATAATCACCATGTGTGGCATTCCTTCTTCTTTTTCAATTTCCAGCATTTCCTTAAGGTCTTTTTCCTGATCATACAGATAACATGTTAGTGCTGTATCTGTCGGCATCGGAATGTCTTTCAGGTATTCTGGCCAGTTTTCCGGAAGCATCTCGGTAAAGCCACCGGCATGGTCAGACATTTTGTTATTCTCAACAATATGTTCCTCGATTTTGGTGGCTTCAACAAAATCGTCCTGCTGCAGATTGTCCGGTACTCCTGCTGCTGATTGATCTTCCGGATCATCAAATTCAGGAGAGAATGGATCGTACATGAATCTTGCCTGTTCAACCAGATATCTGTAACTTGTATTCAAAGTTCTTCCCTTGCATTCGAATTTTGCACCTGCTGACATTCCGCGGAATTCATAATTCATTACACTGCTTCCGCTCAGCGAACTAAACCCACAAGGAGCAAGTACTTTCTGTGCCATGGCTGTTGATTCATGATTGTTTTTTGCCGGTCTGATTGCCCTCATCATACAAGCAAACTTTTTAGGGAATTTATCATGAAACATTGTGATCGCTTCTTTTATCGTCAGTTCTTCAGGTTCGTCCACTGCTGCCATTTTGACCGGTTTCTGTTTCTTTCCGTATTTCTCGATCAATTTCTTCGAGAAGTCTGTCCAGTTCATCAGTTCTTCCTGATCAGAGTCAGTATTGAAGATGATTCCTTCCTTGCTTCCCTGATAGTTCAGGTGTCCGTTTCGGACACGTACTGTTCCGTACAGGGCGCTGAGCATATATGTAGTCATATTCAGATCTGATTTCCGGACATAGGTCTCTATATTCTTCCGTAAGGATTCGTAGAACCGGTCAATCTGGATATCTACCGGAATGACTGTGTTGGCTTCTTCCGGTTTATGCGGATGCAGCGCCTGCTCTATGGTTAATTGGCCAGGAATGTTTCTTTCCTGTTCCTGCTGTGCTTTCAGGAGTTTTGCATCGTTCAGAGCAAGCTGTCCGGCATTTTCTAACAGTTCACAGGCTTTCGTCTGATATTTCTCATTCAGTCCGGCAAGCTCTGCTGCTGTGGAAATATTCAGCTTGTTCTGTCTGAATGCGTCCGTGAGCCGTTCAGACAGGTTATTACTGATGCTGTGATACCTTCCAATCTGGGTAGATGAGACTCCTATCAGGTCAGATACAATCTCTCTGGTCTTGCCCTCAAGATCTGTTTTTTCACGGAGTTCCTTGACCAGCTCTTCCATCTGCAGTGCTTCCGTCATTTTCTCCCAGTCTGTTTTCTCACGGTAGGTATTGGACTGGATGATGATGATCTTCCGGATAATCTCATCTTCTTCAGATGCCGTACTCAGCTCGATCTTAGGTTTGTACACGCATGGAATCTTCCGGAAACGGTCCAGTCCTTCCTTGATCAGTTCCAAACAGCATTTTCTTCTGGAATGTCCGGCCAAAATATAATCTTTGCCGCCCCTTTCCTCGATCAGAAGCGGCTGCAGGATTCCCAGGGCCTTAATGGACTGTTTTAGTTTCTCGGTGTCTTCGGTGCTGTAGAAGTTATCCTTCGAGGGAATTAGATCTTCCGGATTACGGTATACCGTCTTCTGCTCCGGCAGGTCCATTTCCTGTGTCGATCGTTCTGATAGCATCCCTTTGAGGTCAAATTTCGCCATTCTGTGTACCTCCAATCATCTCTAAGTACTCAGTTACAAGCTTCTCATAGTCTTCTGCTGCTGCCGATCGTGGGCTGTGCAGTGCAACTGGTGTGCGTGCGAATGTACTTCTGGCCACTACTGCAGACGCTCTGATCAGTGTCTGCATCGTCGGATACTGTTCCCGTATAATCTCTGCTCCCTGTTTATGTGCTTCGTTGAATTTCTGGAATTTAGATATAAAACATTTTATGTTCTGCAGATCCGGATTCAGTTCTTCCTTAACTTCCTGGATCTGTTCCAGAAGTTCATTCATACCTTCCAGTGTGTTATCGTCCACCTCAACCGGGATCAGGACGTCATTGGCGGCAGTCAGTGCATTAATGACTGATATGTTGATATCCGGAGCATTGTCCACTACGCAGAAATCATACCGGTCTGCTACCTGCTGCAGCGCCTTTTTTAATCTGTTCTGCTGCGGTCTCACGCGGTCCATGGTCACTTCCATGTTTGCGGTCAAAAGTCCGAGATTCGCCGTAATAATATCTAATCCCACATAATCTGTATTGTGGATCAGACTCTGCATATCCGGATGTCGGTCTGTCATAATCCGGTCAATACCGTCCCCATCTGAGGTGCGGCGGTTTAAGCCCCTGCTGCAGTCTCCCTGCTTGTCGTTATCCACCAAAAGCACCTTATATCCCCGTGTAGTAAGGATATAAGCAATATTGATGCTTGATGTGGTCTTTGCTACTCCGCCTTTTAAGTTGATAATTGTGATTGTTCTCATACATATTTCCCCTTTTTTCTTAGTTGTAAATACCGTGTCGTCTTCTCGATGCTTTATCAGCACGGATCATCCACTCCGGCTTTCCTTCCTCCGGTTCGCTGTCATACAATATTGCGCCTCCTTCATCTCTGTAGTATCTATATCTCACTCCATTACGGACAGACATTCCCAGGAACTCCATTGTTGCCGGATTCTGGTCTGGTCTCAGGCTCCAGGCCTGTTCCGATAATTCTTTTGCATTCATCTTTCTTCATCATCTCCTGTAACCATGTGGAGTAACTGTGTTTCTCAGATCTTGCAGTCATTTTGTGTGGATCCGGAAAGGTATGAACCAGACGATAGATCCGCTCCCATTCAGCAGCATTTTTAATCCGTTTTCCTTTCCCATCCCGCCATCCTACCCCTGCCATTTCTTCCAGCTTCGGAATGCGGCTTGCTACATAGCCATCCTGTGTGTGTACACAGATTTCAGAAGAAACGTTCATGCGCGAAAGAGCTTCTGCAAGTGTCACAAGGACGGACTGGTGGTATGTTCCGTTCGATTTTCCAAAGTCTTCCTTTGTCTTTTCCTCGTTTTTCGCCATGGTCGCAAGGACATATCCACATTTTCTTTCCCGTTTTCCCTGAAAAGTACTGTCCGTTTCCAGGTATATGTCAACTTTCCACATGTTTTATTCCTTCTTCTTGATTTTTACCAGTGTGTAATGCCGGTACGCATAGCCGGTTACCGGGTTCTTCCCTGTCTCGATGCTTTCCGGATCCACGTAATAACCTTTTGGTGCTTTTGGCGGACGTGATTTACCGTCGCGATCAACAAGGCTCCTTCTTTTAATTTCTTCTGTCTCAGGATCCTTGCGGATGAGGTTTCTGGATGGGTGATATCTCTTAAGCTCTTCTGACTCCCACTTCTCCAGAGGTTTTGTGATATAGACGGCAAGCTGTCTGTATCCACCCTCGCTGTAGAGCGTACGGAAATTGACATGTCCGTGCCCCCACTGCTGTTCCCACAGATCTGTAATTATCAGATCTGTAGCCGTTTTTTCATTGGCTTCACGGTTAATCAGGATGTGGATGTGTCGGCCACCTCTGGATCCGATTGCAAGACGGTATATGTATTTCAGGATCCATCCCTGTTTTTTATACTTTTCTCTGATCTTTCTCACCAGTTTACCGGCATGGTCCTTCATTTCTTCCCATGTAGGTTTATAACCTTTGGGATAAGTGAGGGTGATCCAGTAATCCCTTTCGCGGAAGTTCCACTTGATCAGTCTTCGAACATCGCGTTCGCGTTTCCACTGGTTATGCTTCGCGATCTCTTTCGGAGTGGCTTTCCTTCTTTTCTGTCTGGTCTGTCCTCTTGCTCCATACTTTCCGGTATGCTTTTCTTCGATCTCTACTGTGTCCCCACAGTCCCATCTCTGTCTAATATATCCGCATAGTGTCTTATATCTCATATGCACCTCTGCCGTAACTCTAATACGCTTAATCGAGCCCCCAAGAGGTACTCGATACCTCTGTGGATCTCAAAAAAGGTCAAAAATATAGCAGGTGGTTCCTGCCTGCATCTTGACTTTCAGGCACTGTATGATATACTAACTATAGTTGTTATTTCATACAGCACCATTTAATTACCGAACCTTTACAGTTGCCGCTGTAGGGTTCTTTTTCTTTGTCTTCTTATCCTCCAGCCACAGGATTATTCCGCATACAATTCCCGCGATCGTAAAAATTCCGATTACACATCCTGTTCTGGTATCCCATTGCCATATCGGGAGATTTCCTACAATAATCCCCGTGATCAAAGAAACGTTAAGTTCTCTCACCATCGTTTCTACCTCCTTCTATTGTGTAGGATCCTCCATAATCTTCTTTCCGGAGTTCTGCTATCTCCGTGGTTCCCGATCGGGTGCCGTAGCAGGAGCCGATTGTTCCGTCAGAGAATCTTATGATCCATATCTTTCTCATGCTGTTTCTCCTTGTGGTTCTGCTGGTTTCTGGGTTTCAATGAATCTTTCCAGATCACTTCCCCGAATCTTTCTGGTCCCATTGCCCTTTCCCAAAATCAGGTATGGAAGCTGTCCGGTATTCATCAGCTCATAGACTGTAGATACATTGATGAGCAGAATTTGTGCTGCCTGCTTTGCCGTGTATAATGGTTTGTATGGTTCTACCATATCTCTCACCTCGCTTTTTGTCATATTTTGTCGTTCTTCTTTTCTTGCCACCGCGTCCTCTGGTTGTTATTATTGAGGTGTAAGTAAGGTAAGTAAGAAAGGATAAACGTTATGTTACGTATGGATATCTACATCAATGGTGAGCTTCTGGAAGTTCAAAAGCCTGTTGTTTCAACTCCTTATCAGCTCTGTCTTTTGTATTTGGGATTGCAGGGTAAGTAATTATCCTGCTTTCTTTTTGTCGTGCTCAAGGCTCTTTACTGCTTCCAACATCATTCCAAACACGCGATCCTGACTTTTTTCATC
>OLRT01000465.1_pt1 | contig 31716 bp, 53 predicted proteins | sample 1672021 | NCBI WGS metagenome assembly OLRT01 (sample SAMEA3136637, study PRJEB25190) | human gut metagenome | reverse complement strand
CCACAAAAGGGCGCTTTGGTGGATGCGGCGGGGATTTGAACCCCGCATGGTGCAGGCAGTATGCGACGAGCTTTGTTCCCGTCCGAGGTGGCTACTTCAACCCCAATAGGTTTGAGTGTGCCGCGCTTTCCTGCACCGCATACCCTTGCTGCCTTTTCCATTCGGCCACGCATCCATTTTGGCCGTCTTCCACGCTTAGATTGTCACATCACGGATTGCTTCCATCAGCACCATTACATTGTGCCTCATCCTTCCCAAAGAAGGCTTACAGCACCTACCGTGCAGTTTTCAGCGGGCATTTTCGTTCTCTGTGTGGCTCGACGGTCGCGCACACATCAGCCGGGCGCGACCCGGCAACTGGTGGAACCGACCAGACTCGAACTGGTGGCCTCCTGATCCCAAATCAGGCGCGCTACCAACTGCGCTACGGCTCCATATTGGCGGCAGATGGAGGAGTCGAACCTGACCGTTTTGGGACTCGGACCCCGCTGCACCTCCAAGGATGACCGTTACCCTATATTGTGCGGAATTGGTTTCTTGACACTCCCCACGGCTAAAGCCGGGGGATTCTCAGTTCAGCGACCGTTGCACCGTAGTGGCGTCTTACATAGTCTCCCCGAGCGTATAGGTTCGGGCGTGTCCCGCCCTACCGCGTGTTTAGGCTAGGCCAGTAGTCGCAATCCCTCACTTAGAATATTTTTTGCGGCGTTGATATCCCGGTCATGGTGTGTCCCACATTCAGGGCACGTCCATTCACGCACGGCCAGATTCTTCGTGTCGGTATTCCGATACCCGCAGCAGGAACATAGCTGACTGGATGGGAAGAATCGGTCTATCGCTATGACTTTCTTTCCATACCACGCGGCCTTGTACTCTAGCTGCCGCCTGAACTCGCCCCACGATGCGTCGTTGATAGACTTCGCAAGCCGATGGTTCTTGACCATGTTCTGCGGTGCTAAGTCCTCGATGCAGATCACATCATTCTCACGAATGAGCTGCGTTGACAGCTTGTGCATCATGTCGGTGCGCTGGTTTGCGATATGCTCATGCAGCCGCGCAACCTGAATCCTCGCTTTTTCGCGCCGGTTACTCCCCTTTGTTTTTCGGGAGAGTTGCCGTTGGAGTTTTGCAAGTTTCTTCTGGTCCTTGGCTAGATATCGCGGGTTTGGATATTCTGTGCCGTCCGACGTAATAGCGAATGCTTTCAGGCCCAAATCAACGCCGATCACAGCGCCGGTCTTCGGCATCGGCTCGAACTCAACATCAGTACAGCAGAGCGATACGAAGTATTTGCCGCTCGGATTCTGCGATATCGTGGCCGATAAAATGTGGCCTTTGACTTCCGTTGAAACACGGCATTTAACACGACCTAGTTTCGGTAACTGGACGGCATTCTCAAAAAGCTTGATGTTGCAATTCGTCGTGTAACTCTGTCTATGGTCGCGCTTGCTTTTGAACTTTGGAAAACCGGGCTTCTCGCCGTTCTTTACTCGGCGAAAAAAGTTCTTATATGCGGTGTCTAAATTCCGCACAGCATTTTGCAACGCGCATTTATCTGGTTCTTGCAGCCATTCGAGTTTCTGCTTGAGTACAGTGAGTTCCTTATCCTGCTGAAATCGTGTAGGAGATTTCCCAGTTTCTCGATACTGCGCAATGCGTTCAGAAAGAAAGTGGTTATACACAAATCGAGCACAGCCGAAAGTGCGCTGTATTAAGTTTCTCTGAGCCGCATTTGGGCACAGCCTAAATTTGTAGGAATATTCCATGTTTCATCTCCAACAATAAGTAGACTTGCAGCCCTTTACCCCATGCCTAAAGGCAGGGGCTTGTGGGCTGTTTCCTGGTCACCGCACTATGAGCCTTTAACCAAGCCTGCTCTTTGTCTGTTTCCCGAATTATTGAACAGCAGTCAACGTTGCGTGTTACGAGCGATATTCACCAACGATTTTTGCCCGCGCTGTTGTGTTTGGCGTACCAGCGCAACGAGGACTTTCATGGGTTCCGATTTTCTACACAGCGGAACGCTTGTGCGAACTAGCCAAACTCGGATGGTATCTCAACACCTTTCGATGATGAAATCTTTCAATACTTTTTCTGCAAATTCAAGCTGCGACCGGATGGACTCATAGCGGCCCGAATACAGAATCTGATTGATACAGAGGACGCTATCCATCGCATCCCGCACGTCCTTGTCGGTACTGTCAAGTGCCGCGTAGACCGGCAGATTGTCTTTCTGAATTACATCACGATACCATGTGTTGAAACCAGTGTGTATGTCTGTACATCGGGAATATCCGGCTCCAAAGCCTGCACTGTACACCTCAAACAGGAACGATTTAATCTGCGCGTCGCCGAAATCAACCGACCTGATATCGTTCATGCTCCTGACCCCGTGTACCTGTACTTGCACGTTTTCCACGGCTCGACGCACGATTCAAATATGCAAACAGCACCTGAATATCCGGGCTTTCTGCAGTATTCGCACATCAGCTCTGGATACAGCACCTTCATTGCGAAAAGAAGCCGCGCTCCGTCAGGACCGACAAACATCGGCTTTCCTTCGGGCGCATAGTGCCGGATCTGAACCGGAATCTCATCCCGCGTTTCGTAGCAGTTGACAGTAATCGGGCGACTGTCGATAACAACGTAGACGTTTTTTGTGCCGTTGGTTAAGTAACGAATATTAAGACTCATGATTTACCTCCGTTTGAATCTATCTTGTGTCTGAACTTTTCCCTCGCTTTGTTGAATTCGAGCGTTCTGGCATCAACATTCTGATCTTCGATTTCCGAGACGTAGACGCTTTCTCCACAGTTCGTGCAACAGGGGTCCTTCTCAATATAACTGAAACGCACCCCACAAATGTTCACTCTCACGCGCTGAGACTTTATCGAATACTCTGTTTTCTTACCGCACCTGATGCAGTACGCTGTGCCATTATCACTCATCTTTGGTCCGCCTCTACACATCTACGGACGATTTCTATGTACCTTCTTGCTGCTTCTTCGATATCATTCAATGCGGACTCTTGCAGTTTTCCGGCATCTTCACTCATGCCCTTTATGATGGCAAGTTTTGAAATATCAGAGTATTCACAAAGACATTGATCGTGGCGTCTTTTTGCAAACCTTCTGTATCGAATGACGTCTCTGACACGAAGAAACGTGACCTTTTTCCGGATGAAATCTCCCCCTCTGTTGTAATACAGCGAATCCAGATCGATATCCCATTTGTTTGGGGAAATGAGATAGTAAGCGTAGAATTCTTCAAAAGTCAGGTGTGCATGGCCGTCGTGCTCGTCACCGAAAACGTCACAATTGATTTCGCATTCCACATAAAGGACAAGTGGAAGTACAAAGAAGAGACTTCCAAGAAGAACAACAGGAATTATTTCTCCGTTCATAAGTTTCCTCCATTTTGTCACAGCCAATCACTCTTGGCCCCAGATCTGCCATTACTCAACGCCTAGACTCGGCATTGCGCCGTTGGTCTGCGTCACCACACCGGTTTTTCTTCCATCTTTCACGCCTCACAGCGAGCCGTCTGGAAGCCAAGAGAAATTGACCACGGAACTTTTCAGCCCTGCGCCGGTGCATCGGTCGCATCCGTTTTTTCAAACATTAAGCCGGAGCCAGCTAATTAAATTCGCAATCTGTCGTACTTGCACTACCTACAGATTGAGCGGATGGCCGGATATATCATTTCACCAAGCCTTTGGAACTTCAAAACTTTCCCTGGGCCCGCCGTAATGCCCATGTGGTTGCGATAGAGTGCTCGGCCGCGCATGACCGAAGAAATGATACAGTCCATAGCTACCTTCAGCGTGTGCAAGTTTTCTGGCACACCGGTTGCAAATCCGGTGGACGGCCTATCCTCGCTACTTCTTGTGAAATTTCTTTGCGCTACACTCTACCGCATGGACCAGCATACGAGACTCGAACTCGCGCTCTCAGTTTGGAAGACTGATGTGCTACCGCTACACCAATGCTGGGTGCTGCACCCCGTTTTACACGGCTTCGGGTGCGCTCTTGACCGAAACCCACAGCTTATCTTCTCAAATCAGAGCACCGGAATCTCTAACATGTTCCAGCGAGCGTCTGCGCTTACGTGGGTGACGCTTTTCTTTATCAGAAAGGAGGCCATATGCCGTGCCGCAGGAAAACAAATGAAAAAACTGCGGCTGGTGGTGGGAATCGGATTTGAACCGATACGGTATGGTCGTGAGCTATCCCGCGCACCTGCTCCCATCGTGTACCGGGTTGAACGGAACCCGGCGAGTTTTAGTTTTCTTGGTTTTTCCCGCTGGCCTTCTGACTGTTCGTTTTCTTGGTTTTCTTGGTTTTGCCTACGCTGTCTCCGGCTGCTGGAATTGCTTCAACCGGAGCTGCCCGAAAAAATTATCTCCGTTAACCTCCAAACGTTCGATATTTCTTTGAGCTTGACGGTCTTTTTCTTCCAGCACTATCTTTGTCATGCGCCGCTTCTTGCGGCTGGTGAGTTTGCCGGAATAGATCTGTGTCGTTGAAACTGACTCATGCCCGAGTTTGGACTGCAGTTCCTCAATGCTCATTCCGCTATTCAGGTCAAGCCGCGCGCCGACGTGCCGCAGGTCGTGGGATCGGATGTCATCTACACCGGTTACGGATTTCACATGACGCCGGACCACGTTTGAGAGCCACTGGCGCGTCCCTGCGTGCCACTCCGCGCCTTTGTTGGCTCCCTGAAAGTCTCTGGTTGCCTCTGTCCCAAAGAGCGGGTCATGGTCTCCTGCAGTCTCTGGTCGGATTCCACTATTCAGATAAATCCGCATGGCGGTTTGCGCGAGGAGAGGGAAGTCCACGGACCTGTATTTATCACCCTTGCCATGCTCGACGATCAGCTCTGAGTTTTCCCAGTCCAGGTCGCTCGGCGTGAGCGACAGAAGCTCCCTGTTGCGGATTTCTGTAGTCAGCAGCAGAATGACGATGGCGTAATTCCTCTCCCAATATTCTGGCCGTCTGAGCTTTTGTGGAGGATTGTTCCGCCACAGGAGAAGAACTTGCTCGTCTGTGAGAAGTTCGTCATACGGGCGCTTGTCCCGCTTTTTGGTGTCCGGCAAAAGTAGGGCACCAACGGGATTCTGATCGTACCAGCGCTTGTCTCCGAGCTGCGCGGAAGAGGCGAACTTGTAGAAGCTGCTCAGAACTTTCAGATACTGCTTAATTGTCGACGGCTTTTTCCCGTCACGCCGCAGCTGGTCTCGCCACGCCTGAATGTCTATGAAACTCTCTTCGCGCTTGTCCCACCGGCCATTTTCCAGCATGAAGCCGGAGAAGTATTTGAAAATCCGCTCTTCGTTTTCGATGGTTGTTTCTGCGCGTCCGATCGCTCTCAGGTTGTCTTCGTAAGCAATCATCGCTTCGCGGAACTTTTCATATCCATTTGGGAATGCCACTTGAAATCCCCCTTACACTTTTTATTTTACTCGGGCCTCCAAATGATTTAAGTCATATCGTTTTGGTTCGAAACATTCTTGAAACTCCGAGAACCAGAACAAATCCGGAACTTTATTCGACGCCAAGAAATTTCTGGTTGATTTTTTCGAGTTGTTCAACGTATGTCGGGTACAAATAATTTTCTAACGCAGATTCGACTTTCTTTGCGTAGTCTTCTTTCCCGGAAATGCGCAGGAAATCTGTTGCAATCTTCCAATATTCTCTCCGAGCGCAGATGTACGGGTCTTGGTACTGCTCGAAAACCGGCGTGTATCCAACGGGATATTCCAAGCCGAAGAGTTCCTTGTACCCTTGCGAAATCAAAGGGACAAACTCATTGATGAACTTCGACTCGTCCATCAGAAATGCGTCATTTTCTCCGGTGACACGCTTGCCATCTTCGGTGTAGAACTCGCCGTGGCTTGCGGCATATTCATACGCCGCTCGCTCGCGCGCCTTTGCGTCTTCATATGCCTGCTTCGCTTCTTTCATTGCAGCGTATCGGGCCAAGCCCGTTACACGCAATTCGTCCAATTGCTTCCGAATATCCTTCGTGATTTCCATATGATCCTCCTTTGCCTTTGCTGCCCCAGGCGAGGCCGCGCGTCACGTTACCGGGCATCGCTTTTCCATTGCCAGACATCGCTGCCCTGTGCCTATCCTTGCTCATCCGTTGCATTTCTTGGCATTACCCATCCCTGCCTTTGCATATCGGCGCGGCTCATCTCCTTGCCAGGTCACGCCTCACCTTCGCGTTTCAGAGCGTTCCCATGCAATCCTTATCCATCACACTGCGTGGCATTCCTTTACGTTTTCGTTGCCGCTCCGCACTTCGATTTGCACCGCTTTCCCTTTGCGAACCCGTGCATCGCCTCGCGGTTCCATGCCCCTGCAGTGCCACGCCATGCAATTCCATTCAATTCCATTCCAATGCATCGACCCTCGACACGTCGCCTTTCCCTTGCAGCGCCCGGCCACACTATACACTGTGCCGATGCGTCGCTACGCTTAGCCCTTCCTAGCCTTACCTTTGCGTGGCTACTCGCTTCTCAACTAATCCTTTGCATTCCTCAGCAGTAGGTAGCTACTCTCCGCCTTGCCTTTGCTTCGCCATGCGTTTCCATGCTATGTGACGCCGTTGCGATTCAAAGCAGTGCAGAACCATTGCGTTCCTTGGCCTCTCCCGGCTTCTCGGTGCATCGCCATTGCTTCGCGTCTCAAAGCTAACCCTCACAGAGCCTTTGCTGCGCAGTACCGAGCAAGTCCATCGCGCTTCGATTCATCTCAATGCCATTGCCAAACAATGCTTTGCAGCTCAGTCCTTCACCCTTGCATTTCTGTGCACTGCTTTGCCATTCCTTTGCTATACCGAGCACGACTGCACTCTGCCTTGCCTCCGCTACGCGTTGCTTCACCCTGCAATGCCGTTGCTTTTCCGGGCGCATCAAGGCGACTCATTTCGATGCCCAGCCATCGCGTTTGACACTCCCCACGGCTAAAGCCGAGGGATTCTCAGTTCAGCGACCGTTGCACCGTAGTGGCGTCTTACATAGTCTCCCCGAGCGTATAGGTTCGGGCGTGTCCCGCCCTACCGTATGTTTAGACTATCACCATGCCTAAAGGCAGGGGCTTGTGGGCTGTTTCCTGGTCACTGCTTCTCAATACTTCGCCTTCACTATGCGAAACATCTCCCAGCCGCTCCATTTCAGCGCTACGCCAGTCTCCGCTTTTCCTTTGCGTTGCTGAGATACGCATCGCCCCGCGAAGCCTTCGCTGATCTTCACGTCCCAAAACAGAATTCAGCCGGGCCTATGCAGTTCTTGACTGTGCGGCGCTCCACCTCTCCGTTGCTACGCCTTGCGCTACCTCGCTTTTCCTTTGCTGCGCTGAGCTTCGCTGAGCAGTGCTGCTCCTTTGCGATGCCAATCCAGGCTGGGCCGGGCGACGCATTTCCATTGCCCCGTTCGGCGGGCCTATCAGCCCGCCTTTTCCTCCGGGAAGAAGTTCGCCTCCTGCATCATGTAGCCGAATTTCTCTTCCGTTCCGCCGAGGTTGTTGCCTTCCTCATCGAGCATCTTGTAGACGAAGCGACCCTTGCCAGAATTCCGCCACTGACCGAGGCCACGGAAGAATCCGTTGTCCAGCCATTCTTTCAGCAACGCCTCGTGCGCAGGATCTGCGAGTGTCACGCCGAACTTGATCGTGCTTTTGGCCGGGATTTCCTCGGAGTTCGCGAGGCTCACACGCTCGCCCTGTGCGGTCTGCGCACGAAGCGGACGCTGACACTCTCCAATTTCACCATGGACATCAATGGGAATCGTGCGGGGGAAGGGGAAGATCATACCGTCGATGACCTTCTTATACGCTTTCAGTGTGCTGGACTTCGTGTACTTCGCACGAGCCAGGGCACTGCAGGTGTCCTTGAAAAATCCCTTGATCTGATAATCATAGAACACGGGCTTACCATCGACACGCGGGAAGATCGTCATTGCCTTGTCTGCGACGGCATCTACGCCGACCGCTGCGACCTCATCCTCAATCGTGCTTGCGTCCGGGGCCTTGGACGCGATAAAGTCACGCGCAACATTCTCGTTGCTCGGCCAGGTACCCAGCACCGGCTCGATAAACGTGAGCTTGATGTACCGTCTGATTTCCTTGGTTTCCTTAATTTCCTTTGCCATTGTTTTTACCTCCATATAATAATTGTTGTTCTGTGATTGCTTACATTTACTGTTCTACCTGGATTCCGGATTTGTCCCGGAAAATCTACGTTTTTTGCGGGTATCTTGCGGGAACTTACGGAGATTTTGCGGGTTCAAACGCTTGCTCCGCAAGTGTTTTGGATCACAACTCCACATCACGCTGAGAAGGGATCTCGCAGTCGGGGTTACAGGCATCTTGCGGAGCAAACGCCTGCTCACAAGTGGCTGCGAATGCTGGCCAAAATGCTTGCAGCATGTCTTCCGACCAGTTGAACTTTGTACCGCACACTGGACACTGCGCCGGCATATCCCCGCACTCGTCACACACGATACTGGAGTGACATTTTGCACAGAACAGTTCACCGTACTGCTCAAGGAGTTTCCATCTGTTATCCATGTCAGTCTGCCTCCTGAACGGAACTGTATCCGTAGTCGTGACGGACAAACTCTTTCAATTCCTCTGCGGTCATAAGTCTGGCCATCTTATCGATAGCTGCAATGTTTCGGCGGCAGGTGGCTTTCTCAGCCTTCGTCATGGACTCGCAATCCAGCCAGTTCCGACAATCCCATTCCATGTATTCGGCAGCAGACATCGGAGTTTCGCACGCCTTGTCTTCCGTCTTCCGGAACGCATAAGAGATCTTTCCGTCTTTCGTGAAGTCGATGAACAGCTGACCGTCGTTATTGTCTTGCCAGTTGAACACGACATCGTTGAAAGGCTTGTCTGGAAAAACGTCCTTCCATTCTTCGATGATCTTGCTCGAAGTCTGGTGGTCCTTGAGGTCGAAGTTTACGTCCAGAATACGGCGCAAATGTTCGACGTTCACGTCGCGGAGAAAAATCCAGTGGCTGTAGTCCTTGACCGAATCGATGCACTCAATGCCGTATCTAGCACGCGAAATCATTCGCTCGGCATAGTTACATTGATAGTAGTTTGCAACGATGAGCTGCCCGGACGCGCGGACATAGATTTGTGAACGCTGTCCCATTTCAGATACCTCCGTATATCAGATCAGCGACGCGAACGTCGAACGTTTCCTCGAACCAGTGCCAAATTTCCTCCCGATTTGTTCCGGCCGGGAACCCGTGCCATGCTTCCTCAATGCACTCCGTTTCCGGGTTCATCGGCACATCGCCGAACTCGTTCCATAATTCCTTGACTTTCTTCATTGTTTTTGGCCTCCTGTATGGTGTTTTATCTTACACCTATGTTTCTACCGAAAAAATGGATTTGTCCCACTTCCGAATAAATTTCCTATCGAAAATCATGCTCAAGGAAATCCTCGCAAGCACGTTCATGGTTGAGAAGCCCTTTCCTGGCCTTTTCATACAATGCTCGGGTGAACTCTGCTACATGAGAGAGTTCTTCATCTTCTGGCGCATCTTCCGCTTTGTCACGCGCAGCATTCAGCTTTTCGCGCAGGAGCTCGCATTCCTTTTCCCGGATGTTCTTCTCCTTCTCAAGAAGAGAGGCGATGATTTCCAGTGTCGCATACGTCATTCCTCAATACCCCCAATCTTGAATGACCTTTCCATCCTTGACGAGTCTCGGGAAGAATTTCCCGCCCGTTGCTTCGTCTAGCTTCCGTGCGGCTTCCCGCGCCTCGTCGACGCTTCCAAACGTGCCGACGAGGGCAGGGGAGTCCGGATAACTGTCATACAACTTGTACACGCGCGGCCTCCAATCACAGGAAGTGAATGGCACCACTCGTGATGAGCAGCGTAGCGGCCGTAGCGAGGGAAGACACGACGATCACGATAGAGGCAATACAGCGGTGTTTGCGTTCAACCTGGCGCTTGTAGGCCCGCTGCGCGTTTCTGGCGCGTACAACGTCTGCGTGGTGACACACGAGGTGGCTGAAAACATCTTCCGGGGTGAGCTCCGGGGCATAGACCAGAGCGGTGCATTTTTCTTTCTTCATTGTGGCTGATCTCCTTTTCTGATTTTGATTTTGCATTTGCTTTGCACTTTTTGTTCTACCGAGTTTTTGCATTTGTCCCGCTGCCTGCGGGGATTTTCTGTCAAGCCGACTTTCGCCGCTCAAGTTCCTTTGCGCACTGGAAGATAAACATGGCGTTTGTTGGCTTTCCCTTTCCGGGAGCGATGGAGTTTCCGAAGATGCCGTACAGCACTTTAGGATCTCCATAGTTGAACGCGTAATCGATAGCCGATCTAATGTCACGTTCCACCCGGCTGGCCTCAGTCCTGAACTTCTTTGCGACGTCGCAATAGATGCCTTTCGGCCCGGTGATGGAGAAGTCTTCGTACTTGCCATCGTACTTGTTGGTGACTGCCTCCTGAATGTAGGCGTAGCCTTTTTTGTGAGTCGGTACGCCGATTTCCTTGAGCAGATCATAGACTGCGCATTCGGTTTTTGTCATTGCTTTTTCCTCCTGTCGTTTTTTGCTTATTTGTTTGCTTGTTTGCTTTGCTCTGTTTGTTACCTGCCTCTATTTTCAGCATACTCATGCCTCCAAATGATTTAGGTCATATAAAAGTTGTCGAATAAGTTCGCGGGTTCCGTGAAAAGCAGGGATATCCGGAACTTGTCGAAGAATATTTGGAGTTGTCGCAGCCGAAGTGCCGCGAGGAAGCCGAAAAAATATTTTTTAATCGGTCTCGACTGTGGTCGCAACGTCCAGCTCGACGATGATTTTGCCGTCGTCGAATTCCGGATAGATCGTCTTCACATGGAATTTCCCGACACCGGCCATGATTGCCGGATTGCTCAGATCCACCGGGCTTGCGCTGCCATCAATGCCGAGAATCCAGCCTTCGACATTCTGCGTGCGTTCATAGATTTCTTTAATATTCATTCATACCTCTCCTTTTCATCATCAGAATTTTGAGATTGGCTTGGCGGTGTGGCCCCTATTTGTGTTTCTACACAAAATCCAAATTTGTCCCACGGGTTCTGCACTTTTTGGAAACATCATTGCTGGCCGTCCTGGCGGTTTTCGCGTTCGTGCTTTCGCTTGAGGTATTCGACCAAATATGGCGACGGCTCTACGGTGACAATGTGCCTGCGCATGACCTCTGGCCCCATCGCGATTATGTGTGCAATGACTTCCTCTTTCGGTCGTGCGACCATGCAGCAGACATCATCGAGGGAGAAAATTTCCTCCCGGTGGAAATACTCGCCCAGCGACATACGGACACCCAGCACGGCAGCTTCGTCGCCGCGACCGGCAAAACGGATCTTCATTGCCTCGAACAGTTCAAGGACTTTTTCTTCTGTGGCCCCGACATCTGCATAGCGCTTCGTCAGACGGGACAACTCCTTCTGAATTTCATTGTTGTTCATGGCGCAAAACCTCCTTCTCACCAAAAACCATGTGCGATCAGTTCATCTCTCACAAGGGAAGACCGTTCCTTCGGACGGCCACTCTGCAGCCTGGATTGCTCGCAGCGTTCGAGGTTGACCAGCATTGGCCCGGTCAGGTCGGCAAAATAGCGCGGCTTCTCTCCCGGCAGAGCAAACCGGTCGGACTCTTCGTTGAATATCCGGATATACTCTTCGCTTCCAAAAACCGGGCCGTCCTTCGACTTCGGCGGTTTGTCAGGTACGATCACGGCGTTCATACGCAACATCGGCGCAGCACGCGAAGGACGCGGTTCTTCCCAATGGTTTCCCCCTGCACCCTCTTCCTTTCCCTTTTCCACTCCCACTTCTTCTTTAACAGGTACAGGATCATTGACACTTACAGGTACACTACCACTAACAGGTACACTACCATTACCACTTACACTTACAGGTACATTTACTTTATTAGCAGAATTATTTTTTTCTGTGTTATGCTTAATCTGCTCGTGCATGCTTTGACATAAAATATCCTGCTTTGGTGTGCTTGCGCATTCATTGTTATGCTCTGGTATGCTATAGCATGGTTCATTCTGCGGTTGCATGCTATTGCATGCTTTAGCAGCTGTGTCCATAAGGCGCTGCAGTTCGTCAGTGGTTGTCCCGTGTTCCTCTGCGAACTTCTTCCATTTGGCGTTGGCCGCGTTTCTGGCTCTTTCCTGCCGCTTCTTTCGTTCGCGCTCCCACTTCTCCGCATTGCGGTCTATCCCTTGCCGCATATGCCGGAAAACCATTTCTTCAAGCGGGGTAAAGTCTTTCGGCAGTGCGCCGGTGTTCACGTAGACGTAAATCGCCTGAATGACTGCACCGGCGCTTTCCCTTGGAAGGGCGAGGATATCGTCGATACCCTCGTGGTAAAGCAAAAATGCTTTCTTTTCTTCCTCCATGCGATGGCCTCCTTTAACGTTTCTGCGTGCTAGTTTTGCTGATTGTGCGTCTGGCAACCATACGGTTGTACAGGTTGTTGAAAATCTCGCGCAGCTTCTTGTCCTGTGCGACGATGCTGAGTTTTGAGACGGCCGCAATCTCGGTCTGTGTTGCGCCATTGACCTGCAGACGCTGCCGTGCGAACTTGACGCGGACACCAAGCTTGACCCCGGCGGATACTTCCAGTTCCGTATAGAGCTCTTGGAATGTCTTATGGAAGTCGAGGCCCGTCTGCATACAGAATGCGCGGACGTTCCGGTTCATCTGGCTCTGCCAGTTGCCAGCCGTTACGGGCGGCGCTACCATGATGTCGATTGCGTCTTTGACCGTCTCCATTGCCCGTGCGTTTTCGGCGTTACTGGCTTCCAGAGCCTTGATCCGACGCTCCTGCTCGACCATGAGCTGCGCCTGCGCAAGCAGCTGTTCGGCCATTGTGTTGGGACGCTTCGGAAGAAACGCCGCTGCCAGTGCATCTTTGGCCTTTAACTGGTACTGCACCAACCGTTCGGCAAGCTGAGGATTCTCAGCCTTCATCGTTGGCGTAATACTGATCTTTGCAAGCCATAGGGGAAGGTAGTCCAATTCGAGGCAAAGCGTTTCCTGTGAACCGCCACCGGAAGGGAGGACGAAATTTCGTCCCCCTTTTGAGAGGACACTATCATTGCGGATTCTCACGCGCTCTGCCTTGACTTGTCCTTCGCTCATCCCCATCCCATTGCAGATATAGCTAACACCTGCATAGATGGTTCCATCGTCGGCCTTTGCGGCCATGAGCTCACATCCCATGAAGGGAACTCTTTTGATTTCCGTCAAGCTATTCATTTGCTCGTCTCCTTTAATCGTGTTTGTGTAGGGAATACCCCTCTATTTCAGCATACTCATGCTTCCAAATGAATTAGGTCATATCAAAACCATGGAATTTGTTTCAAAAACTCCGTGAAGTTCCTCGGATGCCGAACTATTCGTCTATGCCTGAAAAAGGGTATAAAAATCCCCGTGAATTCTGGTTGACGATTCACGGGAAGCGTAGTAGAATATTTACACTTCGACCGTGAGGTCGTGGGGATTCCTCGTGCTGTCCGTCCGCCAAGATAGAGCAGCGCGGGGAATTTTTATTCCTTGAGGTCGTCTTTCAACTTCTTTATTCCACGCTCAATAGCTTCCGTTTTATTGACGCTTTCCTGCTGGCAGTAATCTTCGATGATTCTTGCACTTTCGTCGTTGATACGGATGCTGATTTTGTGAGGGCGCGGGTTGTCAGTTGGACGGCCTTTCTTTGCCACCGACATTTCATCACTCCTTTTTGTCTGGCATAAATATAATAACATTATGTCTGGCAAAAGTCAATACACGATTTTAGAATTTTGCTATCTTGTTATCTACCTCAAATATGCGTTTTGTCCCGCATGGCACATAATTTGTGTGCTTTTGCATAAGAGAGAAGCCGCCCAGATGGGCGGCTTTCTTTCAATCAAATACGTAGTCATCGTATGTGGTGTCCCAATGAAAGTATGTGATGCTTGCTTCATCATAATTCAAGGCAACCCCATCGGTATAATTACACCACGAAAATACTCGCGTCGAAGTGTAACCTTCTTTTATATTCTCATATTTGTAATATCCCGAGTAAAACCCTCCGGTAATTTTGGCATCCGGAAAATATTGCTCTGCCAATGTGTATAAATTATATTGGTATTCACGAAGAGAATTTATGACCTGTTCTTTTTCTTCGTCGGTATATTCAACGGAGTATTTCAAACTGTAGAACGGGAAATTGCAACCAACGCGGATCTGATAATCATAGGGATTATAATTCACCAAGTTCTTTGTGACAGATATGGTCGCAGTGAAATCTCCCCATGGGGTTGATATCGTCCCCGCTTTTTCGCTCAAAAACTGCTCCAATACATCCGCAGTCTTGTTTGAGGAATCCGGAATCGTTCCTTGCTGATTTGAACCCTTTTCCCCATCTCCGGTTGTTAGTATAACTGTTTGAGTGGTCTGATCCCATTCTACTTTCACGCCAAGAACTTCACTAATCTTCCGAAGTGGAATATACGTTGTTCCGCCTCCTTTTTCATCTCTATAAGATAAACTAGAAGGTGCATCGCAGCCATTGTCAAGTCTGAACGTTCCAGGGCTGAAGATGACATAAGTCCCATCAACTTTTACACTCGGACCAGCGGTGGTAACTGTACCACGTACTGCTACTGCAAAAACACCTGCGGCAAGCGCGATAATAAGTAGTGCACAGAGAAATCCCATAACAAAAGATCTGATGTTTTTCATTTGATTTATTCCCCTCTTTGCTAGTCAAAGTAAGTCTGATCGCCAATTTGGACCATGACAAGCGATACTTTTTCACCGTCTACTTGTGCCATGATTCCCCATGTTTCTTTCAGCATGGCTCCGTAGCTATTTTCTGATTCAACGGTCCCTGTCATCATATACACACCGTCTTCACCTTTTTGGAATTCGCAGTCGGACATACTGCAAAACTTTGCGCTGGAAGGGGATTTAAGGTGATTCTTCACGCACTTCTCAGCAAGAGTGTACACACCTGCCTTGATTTTATCGGAAGAACTACTGGACTTCGACGAACCGCTGGATGCCGACGAACTGCTGGATCTTGACGAGCTGGACGAACCACTGGATTTCCACGAACTGCTGTATTTAGATGAACTTCTATTGCTTGAACTTGCATAACTCGTGGTTGCACGTGACGATGTTGACTTCGAGCCAGAACTAGAGGAAGAACGTGGCTTTTCCATCAAAGGGCCAGTCATGATGCCATACGTTAATAAAGCAGCTAAGATAACAGAACAAATCACTATAGCTTTTCGATCTTTTTTCTTAGCGGCTGCATCACAGTCCTTTTTGTCGCTCGAAGGAACATTTTCAACCAATGGTTGCTCCATTTTTGGCTGCTGTTCCTTTTTCGGTTCGCTGGCTTGAATAGATGGAGTAGTTTCAAAATCCATAGCCCACTCAAGCAGATCTTGCGTAATTGGGTATCCACAGTTAGGGCATGAAAGCGCCTTGTCGCTTACTTCGTGTCCGCATTCTGGGCATTTAATTAGAGCCACCACTAATCCCTCCTAAAATTCCTCTAGGCTTATCCTACCATGCAATTCCAGTTTTTCAAGCACCTGCATCAAAATTTGTAAATTCTGACGAGATGCCTGTACCTATACTTCTACGCAAGATCCGCATTTGTCCCGCATTTCCAAACAAAAAACCAGAACCGTCCGAACGTGGGCGGCTCTGGTTTTCTTGGTTCTCAACCATTTTCGTGACCTCGCGGAAATGGTAACTTGCGTATAACTTGCTTACAACTTGCTTACAACTTGCGTGTGTTTTTCGTGCGTTTCGCGTGCTATTTTCCTATTACCGCTTGGAATGTTGCAACCAACTTGCAACCTGCTTGCAATCTATTTCGTGACCTCACGAAGTTGATTCAAATCCGCACAACGGCAGACTTGTACAGTTTCTTCACACCGTTCACAACAACTACCTCGCGGTTCTGCGAAACGATTTTCCTCCCATAGGATTTTATCGGCGAAATATCATTCGCGTCACAGAAAGCCTCCAGCGCCACCAGATCGCCTGGTTTCAACGGCAATCCAGTCGAGGCGGAAATAAATTCGTTTTCTTGGTTTATCCGGTACTCGCCGGCTTTGTAGAACATCGGCAACCCCCCCAATCTCATCCCATTCTAACATGTGGATTCTGAAATTTCTACATGACTTGGAAATTTAGGCTGGATTGCAGAGTGTGTAGCCGTACCGCTTGATGTGGGACAGAGGATAGTACACATTCTCAGCCCGCGAAATCCATACCGGATTCTTACGGTTGCTGATTCTTCCTTTTTCGAGCACGATGCCCTGGCCACGTTTCTGCACTGTGATCTTTGCACCGAGCGGGAGATTCTGCAGACTGTTCTGGTCTTTCTTGGAAGCCGACTTTTTCGCTGCGTTCTCCCGGCAGGCTGCACGCCACTCAATCGCCCATTTGTCATCGCGTGCGGAAAGCAGTTTCAGGATGGAGACCGGGCACTCACGTTCACACGGCCCCATAGATTCATCCATGTCCTTGTAACCAAAGTTGTAGTATTCGCGGCTGTCTACGCTCGTCAGGCACACGCCAGCGAAAACGTATGGATTCTGGCCGGGTCTGGTTCTCTCACAAGCACCGTACCACGTCGCGCCCACCATTGCGGACTTCAAAACGCGGCATTTGTCCCCGGTTTCTTCATTGTTCCATGTGTACAGATCGTCGCACTCTGCTTTGCGGTCGATGTTGCCCTTTCTATCGTAGAATTTCGCACACTGCCAAGTCCAACCCATTTTATGTACCTCCCAGTTTTCTTGGTTTTCCTGTTCTGCTTTTGTATCTACCGGAAGCGGGAACTTTGTCCCGCCTCCGGTAGATATTTTTACTTTTCAAGGTCCTTGCAGATGTCTGTGGAGTATTCACCGACTGAAATCTTCCATTTCTCTCCGCTGCTCGTCCAACCGATTCGCGGCTTTTTGTTGACGGTCTTACCGGTAGCCTGGTTTTTCAACGTGACGGTTGCAACCGTGGCTTTGATGACCTCCCACGTGTCCGGAACCCATGCACCGGCCTGAAGGGTGCTGACGGTGAATTCCTCGCCGACCTTGAACGGGTGCGTCGGCTTTATCGTTTCCTCTGCTTTGACGATTTCCAGAATCTCGGCGTAGGCGGCAGTCAGATTGAATCCGTTCGGGGTGCGATAGATAATGTTTTTCGGGCCGGTTCGCAGGACGGTGCAGTCGTTGTAATGTTTGATTTTCACGACGTAGCCCGGCTTGATGTTCTCTTTGCTGAACTGCACGCCGCCCAGATCGTCGATGCAGGACTGATAATAGCAGAGGCGGGAAATCTCGGATTCCAGACGTTCTTCTGCGTCTTCAATCCAGCGCTCGATCTCTGCACGCTCGATAGGCGTACCATCGAAGCGCTTCTGCTGTTCTCCCATTCCGTCACATTCCAGCATGGCATGGTAGTGGTCGAGATTTTTCTGGATGGCCTTGATGTTCTTCTGCGCGTCTTTCACTCGACGGTCGCAGAATGCCTTATCCTTGGAATTTTCCAGATTTGCTGTTCTGCGGGCAATTTCCGCCCGCTGGGCGTAATACTCTGATTTTTTGAACTCTTCGAATCCACGGTCGAACGCCGCAAACATGCGCTCGCGCTGCCGGGTGAACGCGCGGCCTGCGGACGTGTTGATGTTCGGCTGCGTGAAGAACGCGATATCGCCGCGCATATTCTCGACGGGCTTCTGCAGGGCTTCGCCGCGCTGCGCAGCTGCGTCAGATCGTGCGTCCATGCGCTCCGCTCTGGCCGCTGCGCGGTCTGCCTGCCGTTCCATCTTTTCTTCGAAGGTCAGTTCTTCGCCGGTCTTGCCCTGATACTCCGCACCAAGGTCTTTTGCTATGCGCTCAACATAGGAAAGGTGTGGACGCTTTGCACGGCTTACCCAGCAGCCGCCACGACGGGAGAAAAGGAAGTTGCTTCTGATCATGGACTTCGTTTCGTCCGGCATGGCCTGATACTCTTCCTTCGAAAAGTAAAGTTCGAGTTTGTCTGTTTCACGGTTGATAATGTAATACATTTTGATTTCCTCCATGTTCTGTAGTGTTTTGTCCTCTTGGTTTTATATCTACTGAAAATCTCAATTTGTCCCGAGAAATATAAAAAAGAAAAGAGCGAGTAGTTCTCCGCAATCGTTCATCGGATGCAGTATCAAAAAACTTTGCACTCCGCTTTCAACTTTCCAAGTTTCTTCGTTATGCCGGGAATCGTAAATGTACCGCGGAGTGCCGTTTTTTCTCCGGGATGCCGAAGAATTACACGCCATTCGAATACGGTTTTGCTGCGTTCGGCTGCCTGCATGTGATCAATTTCATCTGACGAATACCGCATATCGTGGATTTCCATAAATCGCACACCTGTTTCTTCCTTGAAAAAAGTGTACATCTCCGGCATTGTTGCCTTAATCCTGATGCGACTTTCCATGTTATGTCCTTTCTGCCCTCGTGCCCTCTGGGCGGCTTTTTATTTACACTTATATATCTACTGTGAGAAAAGAAAATGTCCCGCAGAAAAAGAAAAAAACAGGGAAACGTTTGCTCCCCCTGCGATTTTCTCTATGCCGTCCGGAATATCTATATCTCCATCACTTTCCCGCCTTCTCAATTCCATGGAACGCAGCATATCCGTCACCGCCGTATAAGTACCAGTAGGGGAGATACCCTGCATAGGTGGCGGACAGGATTTCATCGTCCAGTACAGTTTCCTTGGTTCCGTTGTCTGACATGGTGAGGGAAACCAGATCGTCGACGCAGTAGTCCTCGCAGCCGGAGAACGTCCACGTTAGACCGGAGTAGTCGGTGACGGTTACGGTATCGGTATCATAGTCCAGCGCCGTGATAAGCGCAGTGTGCGCGTATGTGGTGAACGGCTTATGTGCTGCACAGAGGACGGCAGCGGCAGTAATAACGGCAAGAAACAAAGCGATAATTTTTTTCATGGTAAAACCTTTCTCCCCGTATGCCCGGTAGGTCAGGCACGGTTTGTCACGCAAGCGGAAGCGTGTTTAACACGGCCTGCAGCCGCTCCAACTGACGTTTCATCTGTTCTACTTGATCGCGGTCTGCGGTAACATCGTATTTTTTCTTCGAGTCGGATAGACTGTCTGCGATTTCGCTCAGTTTGCTGGCGTAGTATCCCAAGTAGCTGATGTGAATTTTCGTTTTTTTATCGTTGGAAAGCGGCGTTCCTTCGCAGTTCTGAGGCGGCATTTCGCCTGCATTTTCCTTCTGCATCTCCGCGACAATGGACGCAATCCTCTCGCGTGTATCACTAAACGTGATATCTTCGAAAGTTGCCCAGTTTCCATCCTGATACTGAGAAACTGCGGTCTGCGGTGCGTTGGTCTGTCTGGCTTTTTCAACCTCACTGTCGATATAAGACTGGAACGAGCCAAGCAATAACCCATATGCGCGAATGTACGGATAGTCCTTCATGTTCTCCTCCTTGGTTTGTTTTATTTCAGCCGATAGGTACGATCTCGATAGATGACAAAGTAGCGGTTTGCGTATCTTGTGACCTTCACGTATGCTTCCGTGATCCGGCGAGTGACACCGAACTTCCGGCGAATAATTCTCTTCGCAATATCCATTGCTTGGGCGGTCATATCCTTCTCTTCGATGTCGCAGTCTCTGGCCAAAGCACGTTTCCGCCTGATAATGGTTGCAGCCGTGGCTTCCTCAGCGCTGCCAAAGTAAACACCGGTTCGCCGGCTTTCTCCCACCCGGTAAAACCGCTCCACGTATGCGGTCTTAAAGGGGCTGTTGGCGTCCGCTCTTTTACTGACGACGATCTCAACGCCGGTAAGATTGGTTTCCCACTCTTCAAATCTATCGACCATGATCTGAACAAACTCCGCGCCGTTCGTCATGTCGAGCTTGCTGATCTCACCTCCGCTTCGTGCGAAAGCAAGATCGATGATATAGCCCTTGGCTATCCACTCGGCCACGACTTCGGTGTACCGTCGGCCGATTTTATCGATGTGATTCATTTGCTGTTCCTCCTTGCCCTCGTAACCTCCGGGGTGGGAACTTGTTACTGCCTTACAATTTTGCGAAGAGCGTTCAACGCAGCAGACGCATGATTGCTTTCGAGATGTTCAATTTCTTCCGCATCAAGATTTTCCTTTGTTCCAATCCAGTCGAGCAGTTCTTCCGGCGTGGCACAGAAATCTGAGAGGTTTCCAAGCGTATCGAATACGCAGATCCGTTCTTTCCCAGAAGCATTGAGATATTCGCTCACATCACTGAGCTTGGCCTGTTCTTTCAGAATAGCTCTCTTCCATTCGGCGTAAGTTGTTACCATGCGTTCTCCTCCTTGCCCTCGTGACCTCCGGGGCGGGAATGCCGTTTGCTTACACTTATGTATCTACAGGGGAAAGCGGTTTTGTCCCAGCCTACGTAAAAAACCTAGAGGCTCAAAATATCGTAGACTTCCTGCGACTCGTACCGGATAACAGCGCGGCCCTGATCGTCTTCGCCATCATACAATGGCCCGCAGAAGTTCTTGAGCTTCGGCGCGCCCTGCAATTCTGCCCGGCACGATACGCTGCGGAACTCACCGGAAGTCTCAAATGCTTTTTTTAAGTGTTCGGCAGTTTCATACGTTTCGACAAGCATGCGCGGCTGCGGGTCGTCCGGGTTCATGCTGACAACCTTGTAGACCTTACCCTTCTGCTGAATTTCGGACAGGTGAACGCGCTCGGATTCTTCGGAAATCTTCTGTTCCTTCGGGAAGCTATCAACCAGACCGTAGAACATATTCTTGTCAAAGCAAAGGAAGCTTCTGGGCTGCTCCCATGTTGTCTCTTGCCACCCGGAGAAGATTGCCACGGGCTTTGTACCATAGAAGCGCATTCCATAGACTGAGCGGCCACCGCGCTTTTTGAAGTAGATCGTCAGCGCGTCTTTGTACTGCGCATAAGGCTTGATATCTGCGGAATGTGCGTTGATGTGCAAAAAGTACACACCGCCGAACTCACTTTCGGTTACGATGGTCATTTTGGGATTCTTGGAACCGGCTGCTGCGTTCACAGCGTCGGCGATTTTCTGGAAAATTTCGAGTTGCGTCATTGCATGAAACCTCCTGTTTTTCTTGGTTTTCTCTACACTTTTATTGCTACATGGAAAGTACGTTTTGTCCCGCTTGCATTCATTTTTGTGTTTTTTGTTAGTGGACTGGACATTGGAACAGAACGCAAAGATCGGCTCTGCTGGCGATCTCGTTGATGCGTTGGGCGGTCGTGTTGCCGAGGGAAAACACGGCGATAAAGTTCACGTGGCAGTCGTCCGGGGTGAAGATCGGCTTGCACTCAACGCCCAGGGAGCGGAGATATGTTGTGATGTTGGCGGCTTCCATGACTTCGTGCAGCGCGTCGGCGTAGCACTCGCGGTAAAGGTCCACGCCGTATTTGTCGCGGATGGCGTCGAGCTGGTCCACGTCGAAAAGCTCGGTGAACGGCTCGTATTTGTGCGGGGTGGACAGGTGCGCGGCGATGATCTCGTTTCTGCAAGGCCAGTATCCAGCGGTTTTCATTTTGTGAACCTCCTGTTTTCTTGGTTTTCTTTACACCTATATATCTACCGGCACAGCGACATTTGTACCGCTGCGCCGGTATTTTTTATTCAACTTCCTGCTCGGAGATTTCCCAACTGTAAACCGTGGCCTGTTCCAGATAGTCGCGCCCACACCGGCCGAGGTGAATGCTCATGGGTTCGTCCCACGACATATCCTCGTCCCAGAAATCTTCGTCGTACTCTGCGCGGATGGCTCCGGCTCCGGCCACGATCTTCGCGCGGGCTTTCTCGATCTTTTCAAAAACGCCCAGGACTTCCACGCCCTCATTGTCTGGCGTGTCCCAATGATGAACAACTACGTAAACGGTCATGATTTTGTTCTCCCTCAAATGTAATACCAGACGATAAACTTGTTTTCTCTGCCGTCGGCGGACTGCCACGGCGTCATGTGCGCCTTGCGGCGCTGCTTTTTGCAAGCCGCCACAAATGCGGCGGCTTGCTGTTCTGTGCTGAAAAATTCAAAGGTTTTGCGGTACTGGTTCATGGTGATTCCTCCTTATGCGATCTGCTCGGCAGCCTCTGCAAATTCCTGCGAAATTTTGAAAAGCACCATTTTTTTGAGCGCTTGCCCGCTCATGGTTTTTTCGTCGTAGCTGTTCGGCCTGTCCCAGACGCGGACGCGAAAAACGCCGTTGTCCATGTCTGCGATTTCGCGGTATATGCAGATCGTAAAGCTACCAGTGAAACAGATCTTTAGGGCGTTCAATGTGCTTGCGTCGCCCCGGAAGATCTTCATGCCTGAATCAAACAGTTTCGCGGCGGTTTCTTCGGAAAATGCAAGGGCGTGCTGCTCGACGTTCTCAAAACAGCCGAAGATGTTTTTTGCGTCGTAGTTCGCAATGAATTGCATGATGTCGCCCCCCTCTCACAGAATGAACTCGATGAGCGAGTCCGCACACAGGATAATGATGAACATGACTGCGATGGCCGCGCCGGTGAAGAACATCTGCAGGCCGCTGGATTTGTAATAGTGTTTCATTTTTGCGCCTCCGTTTTTTGCTTTTTCTTTACACTTACACTTCTACCGGAAAAACGGATTTGTCCCAGAAATCAAGAAATTTTCTGCTTTTATGGTAGGCAAGAAATTGATTCAGCAGAGGCAAACAACAGAAAAACGCCGGGCGAATTTCGCCCAGCGTTTCAGCAGATCGACTCATGCGGTCAGCGGCTGCACCTGCGCCGCCGTGAAGAAATGGGAAAGCTTCAGTCGGCAGTAGCCGCGCACCTCGTCGTCGCCATCCAGCGGTTCTTCGGCTTCTTTGCGCTTGCCGTTAATGTACTTCCAAATGGGGAAGGACGCGACGGCGTGCTCACCCTTGCGGACGATAAACCCGCGCTGCTTCCAGGCGTTGAAGGTATGGATCTCTTCGGGAAGCTCAAGCTTCGATGTGCTGCCGTCTTCGTTCACCACGTCGAGGAAACGGCCCGTGCCTTTGAGAATGCCGTCGTTCATTAACCGGATGGATTCGTCCAGAATAATTGCAGCGTTTGTCATGAGTAAGTACCTCCATTTGTTTTGTCTTTCTATCTTTATTTCTACCGAAAATCAGCGCTTGTCCCGAACGATAGCAAAAAAATAATGGGGACGATTTCTCGCCCCCAATTTTTCAGCATGTCAGAAATCAATGCTTGCAATGATTTCGTCGCTGCCGTTTTCCAGATCTGCGTTGAAGTCCTCGACGGTGTAAACGCCGCAGAAACCGCTCTGTACGTCGCAGTTCGCATACAGGTCATCAAAGCTGTTCCAGTCTGCAATGGAGCGCAGCCACTTCTCGGCGATCGTCTCGCGCTCCTGCGCGTCTGATTCGGCCCAGCGCGGATCAGCGTCTGGGTATCCATCTTCACGGCCGTCCTCGCGCATATAGCAGGCGCGGCCGTCTTCGTCTGTTGCAACTGTCAACCAGCCGCCGTTTGTCTCGATAAAGTAAAGCTTGCTCATTTTCGGTACCTCCAAAAAGTAGTTTTGATGTTCTACCTTTAGTTCTACAACGTTTTCTGATTTGTCCCAGAACTTTCAGAAATATTTTCAACTACGGAAACTGCTAGTTTTCTCGGTTTATCTGGTTTCGGTATTCGGCTAGTTTTTTTGGTTTTTCCCGATTCCTAATTCCCTCAGTTTTCTTGGTTTTGTCCGGTTCGATATTTCCCTTGGTTTTTCTGGTTTCTCTGGTTCGCTTGGTTCGGGTTGCTTACTGTTTCACGCTGATTTTTACCCGTTTATGCGGATTTGCATATTTATACACACATATGCAGGAACAAAAAACAGCGTAGCAGGGGAGAACCCCGCCGCGCCGTCTTTGCTTGCCTCAATTTGATTCGTGGTAGATGCAGCCCGTCCACGCTTGGCAAGTCGTACCGTCGCAAGTCACGCCGCGCACCTTGCAGTCAATGCAGATCGGATTCAACGGTAGCGTGTCAGGCTCCAGCCACTTCACGCTGCGGACGTAGCCGCACAGCTCCGGGTTGTAGTCGTTTCTCTCGATGTACTCACAGAGGACGCGCTGCACGTCGGCTTCTGCGCCGCCGTCGAGCGCCGCCGTGATGGGGAAGACGATCTCCGGGAAGACCGTCCCATACTCCGCAACGCTGCGGTAGAAGTCGGCGGGGACGTAGGGCTTGCCGTTTACTCGGTCGAGAATCAAATCAATAATCATTTTGTTCGCTCCTTTTCATTGGCCGCGCTTCGTGCGCGGCTCTTTCTATCTTTATATCTACGCGATTTTTCAATTTGTCCCGGCCATCGGCAAAAAATTTTCAAAGAACGCAAAAGAAAAAGCAGCGCCCGGCTTTCACCAAGCGCTGCTATACCCCGAAGTTTTCCGGACGATCTGTTCAGTTTTTCGGTGTCCGTCCATCAGCCCCGGAGTTTTCCAGCGTCCCTGTTCAGGCCGTCAGCCTCCCAGAGTTTTCGGGCCTTCCTGTTCAGATGGTAGGTCCCCAGAATTTCCGGGGGCCGTCTGTTCAGGGCTTGGATTTTTCAAACGCAGATAAAGCGGCTTGCTTGCGCTCGAATGCGTCGGACTCGGCTGCCGCCGCAGTTTCCAGCGCCCGGCGCGCCCAGGTGAGCGCGTCCGGATCTCCCGCAAGATTTGACGCCAAACTTGCAAGGCGCGCCACATCCGCCGGAAGCGTCAGACCCTCACCGCCTGCCGCCTGCCCAGGCTGCGCCGCCTGGACGATCTCAGCCGCAGGAGCCGCGCCGCCGTCCGCGTCGCCCCGCAGGCAGTCCGCGACGTAGGACGCCAGCGCCGCGTTAACTGTGACACCACGCGCCGCGCACCACGCCCGGAACGCCTCGCCGTCCGCCTTGCCCACGCGCACGCCCAGCGTCACGCGGTTCGCCTGATCCCACTTGTTTTGAGCGCGGCGCTCGGCGTCGGTCCGGGCCCCGTTAGGATTCTTTGCAATCGGCATTTAATGTACCTCGCTTTCGTTTGCTTCTTGCCTTTTATTCTACCGGCGCGGGCTGTTTTGTACCATCGGCAGAATGCACAAAATATACGGTTAATTTTTAGCGATTTTTTCATAAAATCGTGACTTTTACATACGGTTGACCAAAAAACGGAGAAATCCTAACATTTCACACATGAATACGGTTAAACTTATACAATGATACGGTTAAACATAACTTTTTAACCAATTTGACATACGGTTGAACCTATACTATAATCAAGCCATCAAATGAAACAACGAACGCCCCGCAAGGGAAAGGAGAGAAATTGAAAATGTATCTCATCTCAGCAAATGACTTGTACACAGTTGTGTGCTTAATCCATCGGCTGCCAGATCGCTACATCAAAAACGGAGACCACTACGACGGAGTTTACAACGAGCTGACGCGGGCAGAACTTAAAGCAATCTGCTCCCGCGGAATCAAAGTTTAATCAACCAGATACGCCCCGCAAGGGAAAGGAGAAACCAATATGAAAATGAATGCAACCGAGATCACCGCCCGCCGCGAGCAGATCAAGACCACCCGCGCGAACATCAAAACCGTGGTAAACATCTACAGCGAAACCAGCGACCGGACCCCCGCCGAGACCGTCGCCGCTATCGTAAAGCAGATCGGATACGATACCGCCCGCGAAGCAATCGCTGAAATCGTGAACACCGTCGGCGAGTGGGACGGCAGAATCTGGCCCAGCTCCCGCGAGTGGGCCGCCACCATCGAGACCGCCGCGACCCGTGACGAGCTGGAAGCAAAGAACATCTACCAGCCCGCAGAAATCCACCCCGCGCACATCAACCAGCTTGCGCAGGCTATGAGCAAGTACGCGCCGCCCGCGCCGCAGGAGCAGGAAGCACCCGCGCAGGAAGCGCAGGACACCGCCGAGATCATGAAGCAGGCCGGAGCCGTGGCGCTCCCGCAGCGCGTCGCCCTGTACGTGCCCAGCACCACGGACACCGACAAGCCCACCGACAACGCCGCGCAGGTTGAGCGCGTCGCCCGCGATTTTTGCGGCTGGTTTGGCGGCGCGACGGCCCAGGAATCAACCGGCTTTTGGATGTCCGACACCGCCGGACTGGTCCGGGAGTCCGTGACCATCGTTTTCGCGGCCTGCACCGCCGCACAGCTACGCGAGCACCTGCCCGACGTCCTGCAGTTGGCCCAGCAGATCAAAGCCGAAATGCAACAGGAAGCCGTGAGCGCCGAGATCAACGGCACACTGTACATCATTTAAACACCAACCCCCCGGCGGCAAACGCCGCCGGGACAACCTGAAAGGAGCCTACACAGTGAAACACGAAACCGCACCAGCCCCGGCAATCATCGCCAAACTGACGAACGAGCAGCTTTTAAAAGCGTGGGAAACAACGGAATCCCTCAGCACATCACCGGAAACCGCGATCACGCGCGGATGGATCATGGACGAACTTGAAAAGCGTAACCCCAGCGCGTTTAATGCGTGGCTGGATTCAGAAAACCCGGAAGATTCCACCTTGCGCCGGTACTTCACCGAGAACTGAAAGGAGCCTACAACATGAAGATCAACATTAGTCCCACGGGCCGCCCGCAGTGGCACACGCCCGCCGAGATCCGCGCCGCAGCCGCCGAGGGTCTGCGAATCGACTACAATGCCGGACGCGGGCAAGTCATCCGCTGCCGCAAGGCCGCGAACGTCAGCGGCTGGATCACCGCCGTGATGGAGCACGGCAGCATCTTGCAGGCATGGGCCGGAGAATTCACCGTCGGGGAGGTGAGATCATGAGCAGCAACTACAAGTTCGCTTTCCGCTGCGTGGATAATGGCGGCAAGCACCAAGCATTTACCGTGAGCGCACCCAACAAAGCGGCAGCAATCGAAAAGGCCCTGAAAAAGGCCGAGAAAAACGCCGCAGGCGACATTTGCGGCCGTTGGGAGATCAAGCTACAGCCGAGTTTCTGAGGGCACAGCCCCCACCCCGGACACCCTAGCAGAGCCGCACCGGGCACCAAAGCGGCCCCGCCCCATACCATCAAAACGACAAAGGAGATCATAACCATGACTAAAACTCAGATCATGCGCAAGGCGTGGAGCCTCTACCGCGCCACCGTCGCAGAGTTCCCAGAGACGCGCAGCCGCGCCCAGTTTGCCGTCTGCCTCAAAGCCGCCCACGAGGCCGCCAGAGCCGCCCGAAGCGCCCGCCGCGAGTGGGACAACATGGACGGAGAAGCCCAATATACCGCCCTGATCCGCATGGCGTGGACCGTAAAGCACCGCGCCGAGGCCACCGGACGCGCAGCCGATACGGAGTGGATCAAATGCCCGGACGACGCGCAGACCGTCGCCGCTGACGCATGGCCCCGCGTCGCCCCCGCCCTCACCCGCAACGAGCAGAGCGACGAGCCGCGCCCGCTGTCCCATATCCTGTACGCCGCTTGCACCCAGGCCGCGCACGTCATCGCCCGCAGCGAGTACCGCCACACGTCCAACTGCTGCCAAATCCCGGACAACAGGTACAACAACGATGGCGACGACAACGCACAGAGTATAGTTGATATGCTGCCCAGCGTCACCGCCGCCCCTATCAGCAGCCCCGAAGATTCAGCCATCACCCGCGCCGCGATCGAGGCCGCAGCCGTCGACGAGCTCGACCGGCGCATCATCCGCGCACTGGCCGACGGGCACACCGTCCGCACCATTGCTGCAGCCCTTGGCACCAGCAAGAGCACAATACAGCGCCGAATCGAGAAGATCCGCGCCCGCTACCTTGCGCAGGCTTAACCGCCTACGCAGGGCACGTGCAGCCACTAGCACATCACCAGAGCCCCGCAGCCCTATCTATCACCCCGCCACAGCCCCGCACAGCCTCACCACGCCCCGCACATGCTCCCGCCGCCACTCTATATTATATACGCGCGCGCGTGCGCCTGCGTCGCGTATGCGTGCCCGCGCGTCATGCGTGCGCGTGCGTTGTTTGCCCAGGCGTTCTATAGTACACTCTAGTTTAGTCTAGCTCCACCACCTGCACCACCTACCAGCCCGCCACAGCCTACCACCAACCAGCACCAGCCAGCCCAGCCGTGCCCATGCAAACAGGGCGGCTACTCTACCACAAGGACTCCAAGCAGCCCAGCACAACAAGGGCGGGGAAAGTGTCCTTGGCGTCCGTCTGTTCAGGCGACAATTTCCGGGCAAATCCTCAGCCCCTGCCCACCAACCAAGCCCGCCGGGCCAGACGTATCACACAAACGAACGCCCAAAGTGCGCATTCTTGCAAGTTATGACGGAAATCTTGCAAAATAACTCCGTTGTTGTTTCCTTTACAGGTAGTAAAGGAAACGACACCCGGCGAGAAATGCAGGATTCCTGCCACGGTTTGCAGGATACCCCCCATTTTACAAGTCCAGGAGCGCCCCAATTTCCAGAACAGGGTATAGCACTTCCTCCCGCCCAGGCGTTCCACACCTCGACACCCCAAGCCAAGAAAAACCGCTCAACAATAGAAAAAGCCCCTGCAATCCCTGCCTTGGCTCAAAACCCCGAATGGGGCTGGCTCCTGCACGGACACATAATGAAGATCATACGACGTCGGCTTCGGCCGGCGCTTTCTTTTTACATGCAGCATAGGGGGGGAGGGGGTATTTTCCAAACCTGGGGCAAAAAATTGGAATCGAATAGGGGCATACCCCAAAAATAAAAATTTGCGCGGTTGCCTTACGGCAACGAAGCAGGTGTCCTACGGACGGTAAGAAAAAATATTTGAGATAGGTAGCAGGTGGGTAGCGGCTGCGGTTCGGCGAAGCTGCACTATAAGTTCGGCGTTTCGTGTGAAACGTGGAGTTTTTAAAACTATTCGAAGTAAAACCGTATGACATAAATCGTTTGGAGGGGTGAGTATGCTGAAAATAGAGGGAGGCGAAATATAGCATGGATATTCGAGAAATGAAGAAGGAAGACTTCGAGGCGGTCCCTCGCAGGGAGAGATTCAATAGTAAGTGTCCGGCGTTCGATAGTCTGGTCATCATTCCGGTCGATGGAGACGATAACTGCTTCAGCCGGTGGGGCGTGATGGACTTTGTGGGGTGCATCGGGGAGGAACCGGTCGTGCGGTTGTCCGGGTGCTCGGAGGCGCTGGAGCTGGAGGGAATTGGAGGCCATGGAGAATGGTTTGGGCCGTGCGATTATCGGAAGATGGCGCTGCCGGCGTGGTCGATTGATTGTTTGCCGTGCGGATATCTGCGGATCTTCTGCAAGGGGCGAATCAAAGTGGGCGAGACGGGAACGTCGTTTGAGATCTTTTCACAGGAAAGGAAGCTGGGTAGATGAAAATTCCGCTGGGAATCAGATATAAACTGCATAAGCTTGCGGACATGGCTGCGCGGGCGAATGAGTTGAGATGGGAGCTTGAAGATTGGTTTGAAGAGCGCGGGCTGGAAGCAACGGGGGAGATCGGAACGCTGATGTGCGGCGTCGATTGTACGGCCGAGATGATTGACAGGCTTGAGAAAGGAGCCAAGACAGATGGCTAAGATCACCTTTGCGTGCGACTACTGCGAAACGGTTGTTACGAGGAAACGGGGTAAGAAAGCTGCGGCGCATAGTTTCTGCTCTTATACATGCGCGGCCAAATGGCGGATTGCGAATGGGCGCGTGCGTCAGAGCTACGACATGAACAATCGCGGAAAACTGCCTCATGACATGGTTGACATAAAAGTGACGGAAGTGATTGACCTGTTTCCGGTGTGCCGGCCGGTTGTTGGGAAGCAGTACCGGGCGGAGAGATACAAAGGGCAGGGCAATCCAGACAGGATTGGGTACGTAATCAACGTAAATGGAAAGCGCGTCAACGTCCGGATGGACGAATGCGAAGAGGTCGGATGATTTAACAGGAGGGGATTCATAGTTGAGAAAAATTCTGTTTCGTGGAAAAGCCGTAGGAAGCGGCGAGTGGGTGTATGGATATCTGATTGGGCGCGCAGAGAATAGTGGCCGTCCGTGCCAGGGGAAATTCTTCATCGATAACGGGGAACCGTTCAATACGGCGGTAGAGGTCATTCCGGAAACTGTCGGACAGTACATCGGGCTTGTTGACAGAAATGGCGAGAAAATCTTCGAGGGTGACATCTTGAGTGTCGAGAGTTCTACACATCGGTACTCTGTTGAGTTTGATGTGGTTGACCCATCGTTTATCATCCGTGACTGCGCGGACAGACGGTTTACCGTGAACATTGCGGCATACGACCAGAATGAACTTCATCGGTGCGGAACGATCTACGACCAGGAGGAATCTGCATGAAATTCAGTGAGAAGATTTACGTAAGGACAGTCGCTCTGCTTGTGATATTGATTATAGCAATGCTAGTGGTCTCGGTTGCGTTTGCGGTGGCAGGTGAATGTGATAAGAACGCCACCAAAACAGAAACCGTAGTGGAGCACAGTCAGCAACGATTTCAACGGGTCGTCAAAGCCGACAAGTCCCCTCTTACCGTGTACGTAGATACCGAAACAAACGTGATGTATCTGATTAGCAATTACGGTGGCGCTTGCGTGATGTTCGATGCTGAAGGGAAACCGCTCCTGTGGGATGGAGGGGCAACGAAATGAACAGGATAGCATTTGCGGACAAAACTGGAATTTTCGCATGGTCAGATGTCCAAAACTGCCGCGATATTCTTCCGCAGCGCGATACTCTTCCGCAGCGCTATGCTGCTTCCCGATTCATGGAGCTTGTCTTTTCAAAGTTCAACACCGATGCGACTTCGCTCAACGGGCGCATGACCGGAGCGACGTGTGAATTTGAACTGAATAGGGACATTCCAAATGACTGGGTATCTACGTCCAAAAATGAAGACGGTACAGTACGGCTCGAAATTCAGGCACATGTATGTGCGGTGCCAGAACCCATCTGCCGAGGACTTACCGTCATGCGATTCCCCGTGTGGAGTAACGAACCTGTTGGCATCCCGTTAGGGAAGTGCGTCGCCGTGATACCAAGGGTGAAAATAGATGAAATGTAAACGGAGCGACTGCTTCACATGTCCATATCCGGACTGCATTAACGACTCATTCGCCAGCCACTACCGGCCGTCGAAGGAAAGGCTTGCAAAACAGTCTGCCAAAGCGGCCGAGACGGCAAAGAAACGTGCTGCTGCTGGTTTGTGTACGCTGTGCGGAAAGCGAAAGCCGCGCCCTGGCTACAGAACATGCGCAGAATGTGCAGCGAGGCAGCGCCGGGCCGCGAATGCTTCCCACTACCGCAACGGCACGACACCAAGAATCCTTATGGATGGTGTCTCACTCTGTAAGAAGTGCGGCAAAAATCCTCCTGCATACGGTTACGCAGTCTGCGAGCGATGTCTGGAGCTCTGCCGCTCGGCGCTGGATAAGACACCGACACACAACGGGAAGTCCCTGGATACCGGATTTGCGCGGGCGCTTCGCGCCGACTACCTGCTGAACAAAAAGGAGAAGAAATGAGAGTTGAAATTTTTTCTGCAAGCGATGCGAGGGAACTTGCAAGTGAGTTAAATGCAGTGCTTGAGGGCTACAACAATGAGGAAGTCGAAATCCAATATCAGCACTGCGCTACAAAAACTGGATACGGCTGGTCACAATTCTTCTCCGCAATGGTCATTTTCA
>OLRT01000459.1_pt1 | contig 31906 bp, 25 predicted proteins | sample 1672021 | NCBI WGS metagenome assembly OLRT01 (sample SAMEA3136637, study PRJEB25190) | human gut metagenome | reverse complement strand
GGGATTTGATACGAAATCATATGTAAGGAAAAGTAATCAGTAAAGGGAGTATTTATATTAAAGAACTGCTAAAGATTTCTGATCCCCTTTAGAAATCCGTAGGCAGTGCAATTGTACCTTGAAAATTGCATATAGTTAACTTGCAGGAACGTGTGAAATAGTGGAGCTATGTAGCAAATACGCGGAGACTATCTGCTTTTTAACTTCCCGACAAATTGTCGAGAAGTACAGAAGTGAAAACTGAGGAAGTGCTGATTTTGGCATTGAAGGAAAGGTACGAGCGAGAAATATATTGTTACCAACAGAGCTTAGGAACTTTGTAGCGAAGAAACTGTTTTTGATAATGATACTTCCGATAAAGATTCGGTCTGAAAAGATGGTGCAAATCCAATGAGGTCATACCTGGTGGCTGCCTGCAGGTTTTTGAAAAAATGCCTGTTGATAAAAGAACATTTTAACTATGAAGTGTTTTTTTATCAGCGGGCATAAAAAGAGGGGGTGACAATTTGGAATTTGAAAAGACTTTGTTGTCTGTAGAGGAATTCTGTACATATATGGGAATTGGAAAAACGAAAGCGAGAGAACTGCTTTCTAATCCTAGTTGTAAGTATGTAGTTCGGATCGGACGACGAGTGTTAATTCATAAGGAGCTTTTAGATGCTGAATTGAAGAAAAGTGCTAAGTTTCAACTGAAAATGTAATGTTCAACAAAAGTAAAAAAGGCGGTAATAGACACTTGATGTTGAAGCACAATTATGCTACAATATGGAAGAAAGGAGATGAAAAGATGCCCAGAATAATTCCTATTAGAGAACTAAGAGATACGAATAGAATGTCAGAAATGTGCCATGAGTCAGAAGAACCAGTTTTTATAACGAAAAATGGCTATGGAGACATGGTAATCATGAGTTTGGAAACTTTTGAAAAAAACTCTGGTATGAGTGACTTTTATGGAAATGTGAAATTTAAAAAAGGAAAGTATTCTGATAGGACAGAAGAAAAAGAGCATCCCATTTCCGAGTGATTTGATAGACCGTCGCTAGTTTTTACTTTTGAAATTGCAAGCAACAATTATGAAGGTGAAAATTATGGGAAAAGACTTAAAAGGAAAAGAACTTGGCAGAGGTTTAACACAGAGACCTGATGGACGTTATATGGCGAGAGCGCAGGTTGCAGGAAAAAGCGTTTTATTATATGGTTGGAAATTGAGGACTCTTAAAAAAGAATTTGCTGAAGCAGTGGAAGAAGCCAGAAAAGGTTCAATATGGTTAGGCTATGAAACTGATACTCTTACATTAAATGAATGGTTTGAGGAATGGTACGAGAAATATAAGGCTCCGACATTGAAAAATGGAGGATCAGCTCAGTATAGGCGTAAATTTGTAAACTATTATGGTGTGAGAATCGGATCAAAAAATCTAAAAGATATTCGGCAATTACATGTTCAGACAGCGATTGCTGATATGCTCGAAGCTGGGAGATCATCGAAATCGGTCAGAGAAGCGACTGGTATTTTACAGAACTGTATTGAGGCAGCTATGGCGAATGGTTTAACTTCTATTAATCCGACTGTAGGAGTTGTTATTCCAAAATGTGATAAAGTTGAAAGAAGAGTACTGACCGTAGAAGAGCAGGAAATTTTTATAGAACATTTGGAAAGAACAAAAAGCTGGTATGAAGAAATGTATAAGCTGATGTTGCTTACAGGAATGCGTATCGGGGAGGTTGGTGGACTTCAGTGGGGAGATATTGATTTTACGAATCGATTTATCAGTATAAAAAGATCTCTGTCATATCAATATGAGGATGGCGTGAAAACTATGTTTTTTACATCACCCAAGACAGAAAATTCTGTCAGAAAAATTCCTTTTTTTGGAGAGACAAAAGATATACTAATGAGGCAGTTTGAAAAACAGAAAGCCAAGCGAGCTGGCATGGGAAAGAAATGGAAACAGCCCAAAGATATGGACGATCTGATATTCACTACATCATTAGGAACTCCAATAGGTCGTTATACGATTGAAAATGATATGAGAAACATTACAAAACAGATAAATGAGACGCTTCGAATAGAAGCGGAATACTCGGGAACAATTCCGAAGAAATTTGAAAGAGTCCATCCACATGCTTTGAGACATACTTTTGCAACAAGATGTTTTGAAAAAGGAATGACCCCTCGGACAGTACAGGAGATTATGGGACACTCAAATTATAATACAACGGTGTCATATACACATGTATTGGACGATATAAAACTAAAAGAAGCAGAACGTTTGGGGGACTTCCTGGATAATACGAAAGCAACACAAAGAGTTGTGCAGGACGAGCTTCTTGGTATTATGTAGGCAATAGAATTACTCAATTAGTTACGTAATGAGGTTGTTGAAACGTTTTTAGACTGATTGTTAAAGTAATATAAAACTGAAAGATCCGCATAGCGGAAAATGCTGATTTTAACTGGATTATTCGCATAGCAGGTAGCTGGTAAATAATTTCTGATCTGATTTAAGTCAGAACATTTCAATCCCCTGAAATCCAGGGCACCTCATCGAGGTGCGAGGGTTTTGGGGGATTTTTTGGATAATCAAAGTTTTTGAGGGTTTGTCGAACTAATTGAGGGTCAGTCGTGAGGGGCTGGTCCTTTTAGAATGCCAGTTTTTGAGGGTTTAGTTTGAGGGGCTGGTTTGAGGGACAAACTTGAGGGGCGAGTTTGAGGGTCTGGAATAATTCCAGGCCCTCTTAAATAATTAGTCAAAATCATATTCGTTGGGATATGGGATATCATTATCTGATAAGATTTTTTGCAGTGTTTGAATATATTTGTATTGACGTTCAATTTCAATCCAGTTGCCATGACATAGTGAGTTTGCCTCTTCTAATTCATAACATGTAAGTTCATAATCTGTCCAAAGTGGACAGGAATGATTCTTGCTAAAAGCACAATGGTTTTTCATAAATTTCTCCTAAAAATCATCCTCTTCTAAATATAGAACAGGGTTGTAATTCGTGATACCGTTTAATACAGGGACTGATCTTGTTGCATATAAAAAGCGATTTCTAAAATGCTCGAAGTTGCGGAAACCTCTGCCAAGTCGTTTTAAATCTTTGATTTTTCTGTTAATAGATTCAATAGGTCCATTTGATAATCGGCTATCATAGATTCTTCCATTACCGATTTTTTCAACCATAATAAATGAGTTGATAATGGAAGATTTATATTTCTCTAAGAGAGAAGCGAATTCACGAAATATCTCATGTCTTGATTTCCGGTATGCTTCAATCAATTCCTCCAATTCAATTTGAGCCTGTGAAGGATTACCGCCATTTCTGGCATTAAATTGAAGATAAAGTTCTTTTAGATCTCTGAACTCTTTGAGTTTATAGTCTATGCGAAATAACGCATCTTCATAATCATATGTGTTCATGAGTGCATGGAAATGCGGATCCATACGTGGATCAGTATGATATCGAATATTTGATTGATTATATAGAATAAGCCAACGGTATTTCTGAAGCAGGTAAACTTCATCAGATGCTGGAAGAGATACAGGTACTTGCTGTTCAAGAGATAGTTTTTCCTGGTATTCACGATCACGCTGACGGAACTTCTTTAATAGCTGACGAATATAATTATCAATCATACGAGTAATCCATTGAATGACATGAAATGAATCTACGACAGAAATTGCATTGGGAAAATATTTTTCCACATAAGAAATGTATGGATTATACATATCAGAGATAAGATACTTCACTGCAAAGCGTTCTTCAGTAGGGATTGAAGTAAAGTAAGGCTCGGTCACATTAGAACGTCTGCTTCGTAGTAAATCGATGGGATCACCTGTGTGGAAGTCCTGAATGACAAGTGCATATTTACAGTGCTCATCCATGTCTAAAAAGACTTCATCAATCGAAATGGCATCTGTGAGAGTTAGCCTGTCTAATTTAACATATCGATTGAAGACATCATGTGCATGAGAATCAGAAACATGAAATTTTTTTGCTATAGAAACAGAAGTTTCTAAGAGATTCCTGTAAGCATCTACGATAAGCATATCTGTAGCATTTGTTGTTCGTCGTTGCCGGTTTACAAACTTAAATGATTCGCTTGTGTCGTATAGGCATTCAGGATTTGTACATCGCCATCGACGCTGCTTCAAGATAAGAACAAGTGAGTAATTATCTTGAAGAATTGGATGATTAATGGTTCTCTTTTTAATGCCACGTGAATACATACGAAACCCGCAAGAAGGGCAAAAATGTGGTACAGGTGGAGTTGAAAGAGTAAGTGTTTTTGTTTGACCTTGAATTTGAATATCGGTGATCTCGATATCTGTATCTTCAAGGTCGAGTAAATTTGTGATACTATTCATGTATCCTCCTTTCTGTATTGAAGTTTCCGCAAGAACAATCATACAAAAAGAAGGAAAAAAATAAAATAGGATTGATCAGCGATAAGAACTGATTAATCCTATTTTTTATTTCTACATAGGCAGACAAGAGCTAGCCCCTCAAACCAAACCCTCAAACCAGCCCCTCAAACTTGCCCCTCAAGTTTGCCCCTCAATCTAAACCCTCAAAAAGACATCCCCTCAAAAACTTTGATTACCCGATTTTTTGTGTATTGGTAATTGATTAAGCAGATAAGCCTTGAATTATAAGAGAAACAATGCTATTATAAAACCAAAGCATATTTCTCTATAAATTCAAGGCTTTTTTGCCGTCTGATCTTCTACATTCACTTCAGAAATCCATGCTTTTAAATCCAATTAAAAGAAAGCAGGAGTTTGGAGTGTACTGAATGATAGTACGACACGTTCTTGATACTCCTGCAAAAAAAACAGGAGGTAATGCCTATGGCAAAAAGAAAGAACCATGAAATTGTTACAACGAAGAAAAAACAGATGATTAGAAAGAATCCACGCGCTAATAAGAAGTACAAAGATACCGTTTTTCGGATGCTGTTTTCTAATCGTGAAAATCTGCTGTCACTTTACAATGCGATTAATGGAACGGCATATGAAAACCCAGAAGCACTGGAAATTGTAACGCTTGAGAATGCCATTTATATGGGAATGAAAAATGATCTGGCATTTATCGTAGCCACAAATTTGTTTTTGTATGAACATCAGTCAACCTATAATCCAAATATGCCGCTGAGAGATTTATTGTACATATCCAGTGAATATCAGAAATTGGTGGATCACAAATCGTTGTATTCTTCAACTTTACAGAAGATACCGGCACCAAATTTTATTGTGTTTTATAATGGAACAAGGAAGAAAGAAGACAGATGGGAAAATCTGCTGTCTGAAGCGTTTGAACATTTGGAAGGCGAACCAAATCTGGAGCTGCGAGTAGTTACGCTGAATATCAATGAAGATCATAACCGAGAGTTGATGGAGCAGTGTAAAATATTAAGAGAGTATGCGCAATATGTGGCAAAAGTACGAAATTACACAGAAAAGATGAAACTGGATACAGCTGTAGAATGTGCTGTAGAAGAATGTATTCAGGAGGGGATTCTGGAAGAATTTCTGTGGAAGAATCGAGCGGAGGTAGTCGCGGTGAGTATATTTGAATATAATAAAGAAGAGGAAGAGAAGAAACTTCGAGAAGCAGAATATGAGGCCGGATATGATTGCGGAAAGCAAGATGGATTAACTGAGGGAGAACTGCGAAAAGCGAAGGAAACCGCGGCAGAGCTTGCAAAGCTGGGAATGGCAATAGCACAGATTGCAAATGTACTTAAAACAGAGGAAGTGGTTATTTCCCAATGGCTGGAGGAAGGCACAAAATAATATATGCCTCAAACGCATAACACAGCATATAAGAAAAGGAAGAAATGATGAATTATAAAAGTGCAAAAATAGCAGAGGATGCGAATATTGCGAAACAGTCTGTAATCATTGGGGATGTGACGATCGGACGGGACAGCTGTGTACTGTATTATTCAGTACTCCGTGGAGACGAAGCTCCTATTGTGATTGGAGAAGAGACAAATATTCAGGAAAACTGTACAGTTCATGTAAGTCGCAACATGCCGGTTCGTATTGGTAATAATGTAACAGTAGGCCACAATGCAGTGATCCACAGCTGCACGATCGGAGACCGGACACTGATCGGAATGGGTGCGGTAATTCTTGACGGAGCGCAGATTGGCAATGACTGCATCATAGGCGCCGGAAGTCTGGTAACGAAAAATACGATCATTCCGGATGGCTCTCTGGTGATGGGAAGTCCGGCAAAAATCAAAAGAAATCTTACCTGGGAAGAAAAGCTTGGAAACCTTGAAAACAGCAAAGAATATGTTTTTGTCTCCAGAGAGATGAAACGTCAGGGTGTTTTGTAAGACAGACGAAAACAGAAACAACAACAGTAAAATCACAACAGAATAAAGATGAGATAAAGGAGAATTCTATGGAGCATGAAATACCTGTCCGTATTGTAGACAACCAGGAATATATGAAGGTTGTCCGTTCAGTTCTTGAGGAAGGAAAAGAAGTGCCGCTCGTTGTCACCGGGAACAGCATGATGCCGTTTCTGATCGACAGACGGGATCAGGTACTGATAAAGAAGCCTGACCGGCCGCTGAAAAAAGGAGATATTGCATTTTTTCAGAGAGAAAACGGACAGTATATATTGCACAGAATTCACTTTATGCGAAAAGATAAAAAAACTGGCGAAAGCCAGTTTTATTTTATTGGAGACGGTCAGCAGACAATAGAAGGACCAATCCGGAAAGACCAGATTTTTGGCTTGATTACAGAGGTTTTGCGCAAAGGAAAACGTCTCAATGAGCATGATCTGACGTGGAAAATATTCAAACATATATGGAGATATGTGATACCGCTGCGCATGCCAATAATAAAAATATATTCACTTTTTAAGAGGTGAATTGCTTGTGAATCAGTGAGTGCAGTGCTATAATAAGGAAAATTCAAATCAGATAAATGGAGTGTTAGTTTGAAGCAGTTGATCAGGAAAATAATCATAAAAATCAGAGAGGGCTATCTGCAGGAGATATGCAGAGAGACCGCATGGATGTACCAATATGCAAAAAAATACTGGTTATCCATCTGCTTTTATATATTTGCCGGAGTCTTTGGAACACTTATGGGACTTGGAAGTGGTGTTGCCTCCAAATATCTGATTGATGCAGTTACAGGAATAAAAAAAGACAAGATCCTGATTTTTGCACTACTGATCGTGTGTATGACGGTGGCCAGTATTCTCTCGAATGCGGTTATCAGTCGAATTTCAGCCAGAATCAATGTAGTGATCCAGAATGAGATTCAGGCAGATATATTTGGTAAGATCATACATACAGAATGGAAAGAACTTGGAGAGTTTCGCAGCGGAGATCTTCTGAACAGACTTTCCAATGATGCAGTACAGGTAGCATCCAGTGTGATCGGATGGATTCCGAACAGCATTACAAAGCTGGTACAGTTTATCGGTGCATTTGCGATTATATGTTATTATGACCCGGTTATGGCGGGAATTGCTCTGCTGAGCGCACCGGTTACCGTTTTGTTTTCTCGAAAATTCATGCACAGGATGCGAACCTATAATAATGAAATGAGAGAAATGACAAGCAGTCTGATGTCTTTTCAGGATGACACATTTCAGAATGTGCAGACTGTAAAAGCACTGGACCTGACAGGTGTGTTTGAGGAAAAACTACAGAGCCTGCAAAAAAGATACAAAGAAAAACTGCTTGATTATAATAAATTTACAGTGTATACTTCTTCCTTCATGTCAGCAGTGGGAACCGGTGTTTCGTATATCTGCTTTGGCTGGAGCGTTTACCGGCTCTGGAGTGGATATATTACCACCGGAACCCTGCTGATGTTTTTTCAGATGGCAAATTCCCTGTCATCTTCTTTTTCTTCTCTGATCCAGATCGTACCGGCGGCAATCAATGCAGCAACCTGTGCAGGACGACTGATGGCTGTTTCTGAACTGGAAAAAGAAAGATATCTGGACATGGACCAGGTAGAAGAAATTCGGAAAGATGAGAGAAAAGAAATTGCAATCCGACTGAAAAATATCAATATAAGCTACAAAACCGGGAAAGATATTATTCACAGAGGTGATTTTGCAGCAGAGGCAGGTGAGATCACCGCGATCATCGGTCCTTCCGGGGAAGGTAAGACAACGTTGATCCGAGTGCTTCTTGGCCTTTTATATCCGACAGAGGGATCCGCAGAACTCTGCAATGGATCGAAAAAAAGCGTCAGACTTTCGGCTGGGACAAGATCCTTTCTGAGCTATGTGCCACAGGGAAATACTATTTTTGCAGGTACCGTTGCGGAGAACATGCGAATGATAAAAAAAGATGCAACCGATGAAGAAATACGGGAGGCGCTGCAGACAGCCTGCGCTTATGAATTTGTTAAAAAACTTCCGAATGAGCTGGAAACCGTACTGGGAGAAAAAGGAAGCGGACTTTCCGAAGGACAGGCACAGCGCCTTGCCATTGCCAGAGCACTTCTGAAAGATGCACCGGTGCTGATACTTGACGAGGCAACTTCTGCACTTGATATAGAAACAGAGGAACGGGTGCTGAGAAATATTATGAATAAAGATAATGGAAGAACATGTATTGTTACGACACACAGACCGAGTGTTCTTTCTGTCAGTGACCATATTTATGAGATTAAGTCAACGAAACTGAAGCAGCTGAAATAGAGAGACTTTTTAGAGAACAGACAGCAACAAAACAGGAAGGCAGGACAGAAAATATGAGTGAAAGAGAAAACCGGACAGATTATACAGATGCACTGAATGAAGATCTTATTCGTGCGCTGGGTATGCAGCACACCGCAGAGGCGTCAGAAGAAGAGACACGATCCGAACTGACAGACCAGCCGGAGAAAGAAGAGCATGAAGAAGAGTATGATGTTCCGGAGTTTGAATATCTCACATCACAGATGGACACAGTTAAGCCAAAGAAGAAACACAATACAGGAAAAAATAAACAAAAAAGTACACAGAGAACAAAACATGCCAGCCCGTGGAAAGAGGCTGCAGTAACACAGAATCTGAATCAGGGAAGAGAAAAGCCGACACCCAAAAGAAGCAGACACAAAGATTCCGGCAATATGCGATTTATCATAATGACAATCTGCATCGTGATCGGTGTACTTGCAGCAGCCGGCGCACTTATTTATATAAGCCTTCTGTTTTTGTATTGAGCATGAGCAGACAGAACAGATACGACAACAGAATAAATACATCCGTAAAAAGATCCGTGGATAATTCAGAAAAATATGAATTATTCACGGATTTCTTGTTTTTCGCAGCAGGATACGTGAAAAAAGTCGGGAAAACTCATACTTTAGTACGTGGGAGAGGAAAAAAGAATAGCGTAAAATTATAGTTTGTAAAAAGAGGTGCTGCGGAAGGGGAAGAATATGATCGATATACATGCACATATTTTGCCGAATCTGGACGATGGTTCAGAGAGTCTGGAAGAATCATTGGAAATGGCAGAACTGGCAGTGGAAAGTGGTGTGGAGATCATGGCAGCAACACCGCACAGTAATCAAATGGGAAGATTTGAAAATTTTCAGTCCGTGCAGCTGGAACAGAGCTTTGAACAACTGCGTGAGGCACTGAAAAGAGAAAAAATCCAACTGCAGATTCTGGAAGGAATGGAAATCTGGGCTTCAGATGACATTGCACAGAAGATAAAAAACAAACAGCTGGGTGGGATTAACGGGACAGCCTATTATCTGGTGGAGTTTCCATTTGATGCAGATCCATGGTGGATCAGGGAATGTCTGGAGGAGATTTTTGAGACCGGAAATATTCCTCTGATCGCACATCCGGAACGTTATTTTTGCGTGCAGGATTATCCGGAACTTGTGTATGAATGGGTACAGAACGGCTGTGTTACGCAGATGAATAAGGGCAGTATTCTGGGTAGATTTGGAAGAAGTGTAATGAAAACAGCACATATCCTCCTGAAAAATGACCTGATCTCATGTATGGCCAGTGATGCACACCGCTCTTATATGCGTACACCCTATATGAGAGAGGCAAAAGAAGAACTGATCCGACTGGGTGGTTATGAGTTTGCCTGGTATCTGACAGAAAAAAATCCGGAACGTATCATAAGAAATCAGCAGATTTCATTGCATGGGCGCAGACCGGAAAAAAGGAGAAAATATTTTTTGCCTGTTTACAGGTGAAGGCTAAGAGGAGAGATTCATGAAAAAGTTAAGAATACTTGGCATAGTGGTATTTCTGATCGCCGTGGCGTCGTTTGGATACTTTAAATATGAACAGATTAATTCCAAAGACAATCAGGCACCGGTGATCACGATGGATTCTGATTCCGTTGAGGTATCCTGCCAGGCAGGAGATGAGGAACTTCTGAAAGGAATTACGGCAATGGATTCGAAGGATGGTGATGTGACAGGAAGCCTGATCGTCGAATCAATCAGTAATTTCATGGAAAACCACACAAGAAATATGACAGTGGCAGCTTTTGATTCAGATAATCATGCAACAAAAGCTTCAAGAAAAATTACTTACAAGGACTACACAGCACCGACATTCGCACTGACGGAACCCCTGCGATTTGCAATGAATACACAGGATATCATGGGAACGCTTACCTGTTCAGATGTCTTGGATGGAGATGTGACCGGAAAAATAAAAATGTCCAGCGAATACTATGTGCAGGCAGACGTAGCCGGCGAATATCCAATGGTCTATCAGGTTGCAAACAGTGCAGGTGATGTGCAGAAGCTTCCGGTAACGGTGGAAATTTATGATCCATCAAAAGAAGCACCGAAACCTCAGTTTGAATTATCCGAATACCTGGTGTACACACCGGCCGGAACCGCCATTGATCCGTGGTCTTATGTTCAGCAGATCACTATGGGAGGTATTGAATTCAAGCGAGGAGAGGATGGTGTCCTCCGAGATCCGAATCCGGCAGAAAAGCAGGAACGGACAGCCATCACAGCAGATGAAGTGCAGATCACAAACCCGGCAGATTTCAACACACCGGGAACATACGAAATTTTATATCAGATGACAGACGATAGCGGCAAAGAAAGTGCAACAGGACAGATTCGCCTGATCGTTGTTGTGAGATAGCAGGAAAGAGGAATTTATGGAAGAGAGAATTGACAGCGAAAACGTCCAGCAGATCGACCTGATCAGCATGCTGAAGGACATCGGAAGAGAATGGATCACGATTCTTCTGCTGTCCGTCGCAGCAGCACTTTTTGCAGACATCTGGATCTGCGCGACCTATCAACCCGAATACAAAACATCGACAACCTTTGTTGTTACAGCAAAGGGAATGAACAGCAATATTTATCAGAATTTAACTTCTACAAAAGATCTTGCACAGCAGTTTACCGAGATTCTGGGCAGCAATGTACTGAAAAAAAAGGTTGCCCAGGATATCGGCGTAAACAGTCTGGATGTGGAAACATCGGTAGATCTTGTACCGGAGACAAACCTGATCACACTTTCTGTTAAGGCAAAAACCGCGGCAGAATCCTATCGTGTACTCCGGTCAGTTATGGAAAATTACAACACAGTTTCGGATTATGCCATCAAAAATGTCATCATCGAAACCATTCAGCAGCCTTCAGTTGCGATGTCACCGTCCAATCCATTGAACGAAAAAAGAATGGTACTGAAGGTATTTCTGATAGCGGCAGGCTGTCTGATCGTGCTGGTGGCAGGAATTTCTTATATACGTGATACGATCAAGAATCCGGGAGAGGTTTCCTCAAAACTCGATACCCGTCTGCTGGGAACAATCGCATATGAGAAAAAATCAAAATCACTTTCCATGAACCGTAAGAAAGGATATCTGTCCATGCTGATATCGAATCCACTGAGAAGCTTTGCCTATGTGGAATCCAGCAAGATGGCTGCTTCAAGGGTTCGAAGCTATATGGACAAGGAACAGGCAAAAGTCCTCCTTGTTACCAGTGTAATGGAAAACGAAGGAAAATCCACAGTGGCAGCAAACCTTGCACTTTCACTTGCACAGGAAGGAAACCGGGTTATGCTGATGGACTGTGACTTCCGTAAGCCGGCGCAGTTCAAGATTTTTGATGTGCGTGACAATGAAGAAACAGATCTGGGAGATGTGCTGATCAATCATAAAAGTGCTGACAGGATCATACGCAACTGGAATGATTCCAATCTTTACATGATCCTGAACAAAACATCTTCTAATTCTATAGAGACCCTGCTGAAAAGTACGACACTGAAACAGATCATTGCTTTCTGCAGAGAAAGAATGGACTATGTCGTCGTGGATACATCACCGCTGGCGCTGGTTGCTGATACAGAAGAACTGGCGCAGATGACGGATGCTTCTGTACTGGTAGTAAGACAGGATACGGTCCTGGCAAAAGACATTAACGATGCAATTGATATTCTGAATAATACCAGAGGAAAAGTGATCGGCTGCATTCTGAATGGTACAGCTTCTCAGAGTACAGGTGGAAACAGTCACTACAGATATGGAGGTCACTATGGGAAACGAGCGTAATACAGAAATAGACTCCGGAATCCTGTATTTTACTACGATCCTGGATGACATGTGGCGAGGATTTAAGAAGTTTTTCCTGTTGTGCTTCCTGCTTATGGCAGTATGCGGAGGAGCTTTGTATCTTCGTGAAAAAACCAATTATACCCCGGTATATCAGGCATATTCATCCTTTGTTGTTGAAACCAAAACAGCCTATGGATACAGCCAGTCTTATTCAGATGCAACGACAGCGGGACAGCTCAGCACCACTTTTCCATACATACTGACAAGCGGCGCTCTCTCAGACATTGTGGCAGACAGTCTGGGTGTAGATACTATACCGGCAACTATCAGCGCAGAGGCAATTAAAGATACCTCGATTTTTACGATCAATGTAACGGCATCAAATGCACAGACGGCATATGACGTACTGCAGGCGGTTATCAAGTATTATCCGCAGGTTGCAGAATACATTATTGGTGATACACAGCTGACACTGATGGATGAGAGCGGGGTTCCTGAGGAACCACAGAATCCGCAGAACTTTGTCGGTGCGGCAGCAAAAGGAGTGGTTGTGGGAGCCGTGCTCAGCGTCTTTTTGTTATTCGTGTATGCTTCTACAAGGCGAACCGTACGAAGAGAGGAAGATCTGAAAAACTATCTGAGCATTTCTTATCTTGGAAGTGTTCCGAAGGCAAACCGTAAAAGAAGAAAAAGTAAAAAGACCGTATTGCTTGAGGGTGCGGGAAATACAACCGTACTCCGAGAGAGTTTTCGTACGATCCGAACACGAGTTGCCAAAAAGACAGAAGAAGATAGTCTGAAAAGCTTTATTGTGACCAGTGCGGCAGCAGGTGAAGGAAAGACGACCGTTGCTGTCAACCTTGCAATTTCTCTTGCAAAAAAAGGAAAAAGAGTAATATTGCTTGACGGTGATCTGCGACATCCGTCTATTGCCGGAGCGATAGGAATTAAGACAAAAAATGCTGGCATCGCAGATGTGCTGAAGAAAGAAGCAGAGCTGAGAGATGCAATCGTCCGTTATGGTGAATATGAACTGGATATCCTTCCGGGTACAGAAGCTGTAAAGGCACCAACAACATTGATCGGAAACGGATATCTTGAGCGACTGATAAAAGTACTCAGAAAAAATTATGATTACGTAATTATAGATACACCGCCATGTGGAATGCTTGCAGATGCATCCGCAGTTGCACGTATGACAGATGGTGCGGTTATGGTAGTCCGTCAGGACTGCGCCCGTGTCGACAGAATTCTGAGTGGTGTGGAAAATATTGCCGATACAGGTGTTGATCTGATCGGATATGTTCTGAACTGTACAGAAATGGGAATTACCGGTTATGGATACGGCTATGGCTACGGTTACGGATATGGCTATGGCTACGGCTATGGCGGTCATTACGGTCATTATGGCCATTATGGGAAAAAGGAATGAATGGAAAGAAAATAAATTATCAGTTGTTATTAAGAAGAATCTGCCTGATCGTTCTGGATATCTTTTTAATCATTATTTCTTCGGCGATGGCACTTGCTACCCGATTTGAATTTGATTTTGGACAGATACCGGAAGAATTCATCAGTGTGATCCGGGATTACGGCGTGTTAATGATCCTGGTAACCCTGCTCTGCTTTGCTGTTTTTCGGATATACAGCAGCCTGTGGGAATATGCGGGTCAGGAAGAAACTTTTAAGATTGCAGGTGCGGTTGCTTTTTCATCACTTTGTGAAATGGCAATTGTTGTGGGTGTCGGAAGCCATCTTCCGCGGAGTTATTATGTGCTTCGTACACTTTATCTGGCAATCCTGGTTGGAAGCAGCCGCTTTTTTTACAGACTGGTCCGACTGCGCTATCGTAAACGACAGCATTACTCCATAAAGAAAAAAAAGAGAATTATGCTGGTCGGTGCAGGCGAGGCCGGAAGAAGTCTGATCCAGGAAATTCAGAACAGTCGTTATCTGGATCAGAAGATATGCTGTGTGATCGATGACAATAACCGCAAGATTGGACGATATATCCTTGGTATTCGCGTGGTGGGAAACCGATACGCCATAAAAAGAAATGTGGAGCGTTACGGGATCGAACAGATCATCATTGCAATACCGTCCGCCGGAAGCCGTAAACTGAGACCTGTTCTGGACATCTGTAAGGATACCGGTTGTGAATTAAAAATCCTTCCGGGAATCTATCAGCTGGTAAATGGTGAAGTCAATGTCAGTAAGCTGCGTCCGGTCAACATTGAAGATCTTCTTGGAAGAGAGGAGATTAATGTCAACATGGATGAGATCATGGATTATGTATCCGGCAAAACAATTCTTGTAACAGGTGGCGGTGGCTCTATTGGAAGTGAACTGTGTCGCCAGATTGCAGCACATAAGCCGGCTCGCCTGATCATTTTTGATATTTATGAAAACAATGTCTATGACATTCAGCAGGAACTTAAAATGAAATATCCGGATCTGAAACTGACGGTACTGATTGGATCCATCCGAGACGAAGAACGTGTGGAAACAATTTTTGGCAAATACAGACCGGATATTATTTACCATGCAGCAGCACACAAGCATGTGCCGCTTATGGAAGCAAGTCCGAATGAAGCAATCAAAAACAATGTCCTGGGTACCTATAATCTTGTACTGGCGGCAGACCGCTGGAAAGTGAAAAAATTTGTTCAGATTTCAACAGATAAGGCAGTCAATCCTACAAATATCATGGGCGCCTCCAAGAGAGTCTGTGAAATGATCATTCAGAGCTTCAATAAACATTCCGAGACAGATTTTGTAGCGGTTCGTTTCGGAAATGTACTCGGAAGCAATGGAAGTGTTATTCCACTTTTCAAAAAGCAGATTGCAGCAGGTGGTCCGGTGACCGTTACCGATCCGGAAATCATCCGTTACTTCATGACTATTTCAGAGGCAGTTTCTCTTGTTCTTCAGGCTGGTGTTTATGCAAAAGGAGGAGAAATCTTTGTCCTTGATATGGGCGAACCGGTGAAAATCCTGGATCTCGCAAAAAATATGATCCGTCTTTCCGGCTACACCCCAGATAAAGATATCGCAATTGAATTTACAGGTCTTCGTCCGGGAGAAAAGCTTTATGAAGAGCTGCTCATGGATGAAGAAGGAATGACAGAGACACCGAACAAACTGATCCATATCGGTCATCCGATCGATGTCGATGAGGAGAAACTTTATTATGCTCTTCAGGTAATGGAAGAGGCAGCAGCAAACGAAACCGATGACATGCGCCTGCTGATGCAGAGCATCGTGTCTACATATCATATAAAGGCAGAGGAAAATCAGGAATGCGAAAACCTTCAGAAAGCTATCTAAAACTGAAAAAAGCGACCGATAAAATTCTGTCAGGCGCAGGTCTGGTGGTTCTTTCACCTGTATTCGCAGGAATTGCCATTGCGATCAAAGCAGAGGATGGACTCACAGCGCCAGTATTTTTTAAGCAGAAACGAGTGGGAATTCATAAAAATCATTTTATGCTTTATAAATTTCGAAGCATGCGGACAGATACACCGCATGATACACCGACACATTTACTGACAGATCCGGAACAATATCTGACGAGAGTCGGGAAATGGCTCCGAAAAACCAGTCTCGATGAACTGCCGCAGCTTCTGAATATTTTTCACGGAGATATGGCAGTAGTCGGACCGAGACCGGCGCTTTGGAACCAATATGATCTGCTGGAAGAAAGAGACCGATATGGAGCCAATGATGTTTGTCCGGGACTGACCGGCTGGGCGCAGATTCATGGAAGAGACGAACTGGAAATAAAAGAAAAAGCCAGACTGGATGGCTATTATGTGAAGCATATGAATCCGGTCATGGATATTCGATGTATCCTTGGTACAGTCAGCTCCGTGCTGAAAAGTGAAGGAGTTGTAGAAGGCGGAACAGGGGCAATGAGCAGTGGCAGGAAGATGGATAAGAAAAAAATACTTATTATAACAAATCATTCGTACATGCTGTATCGCTTCCGTAAAGAACTGATCCAAAAACTGCTGGAAGATTCTGAAGTTGTGATCAGCACTCCATTTGTCGGACACGAAACAGATCTGAAAGAGCTGGGCGCAAACTGTATCAAAACAGAAGTGGATCGAAGAAGCATCAATCCATTCACGGATCTGAAACTGCTTCATACATATAAAACAATATTGAAACAGGAAAAACCAGACCTGGTGATTACATATTCCATCAAACCGAATATTTATGCCGGATATCTTTGCGGAAAGATGAAAATTCCATTCTGCGCAAATGTGCAGGGACTTGGAACCGCTTTTCAGAAAGCGCTGCTTTCGAATCTTGTTACGGTAATGTACCGAACCGCATTTAGGAAAGTAGAAACCGTATTTTTTGAAAATCAGGCAAATGCGCAGGCGTTTGTCAGACGTCGGATTCTTCCTGCGAAAAAAGAAGTTGTCCTGTCCGGTGCCGGCATCAACCTGGAAGAATACAGATATCGTCAGTATCCAAATAACGAAAAAGTTCATTTCCTGTATCTCGGCAGAATCATGAAAGAAAAAGGAATGGATGAACTCTTTGCTGCAGTGGAACAGCTGCGAAAAAATGGCTGTGAATTCGTACTGGATCTGGTCGGATTCTTTGAAGATGAATATAAAAAGCAGGTAGAACAGCTTCAAAGTGAAGGAGTTGTAAGATTTTACGGCTTCCAGGAAAATCCAAAACCATATTATGCACAGACCGACTGCGTAGTACTTCCGAGCTATCATGAAGGCATGAGCAACGTCCTCCTTGAGGCAGCGGCATCAGGAAGAGCAATCATTACCACAGATATTCCCGGATGCCGCGAAGCCGTTGATAATGGAAAGAGCGGCATGCTCTGCAAAGTAAAAAGCACAGACAGTCTGTATAAAGCTATGAAACGATTCACAGAACTCTCCAGAGAAAAAAGAGAACTGATGGGTAAGGCAGGGCGCGAAAAAATGGAGAGAGAATTTGATAAGAAAAAAGTAGTGGAAGAAACTGTGAAGGTTATCACAAAAGCAATGACAAAACAGGAAAGAGGAATGAAATGACACTGACAAATTACTGGTGGCTGCTGATCTGGCTGTTTACAGGCGGAATTGTACTTGCAGCATATTTTCCCAAACATCGTGAAATGGTGAACGGAAAGATGGAGACAAGATGGGGAATCGTGCCGGCTGTGCTGATGGCAGTACCGTATATTGTCTGGGCCGGGTGCAGAAATGATGGATTTGGGGATACAGCAGCATACCGAGGTGCATTTGCAGAAGCACCGTCCAGCTTTTCTGAAATAACAGCATATCTGGATACAATCACGAAAGACAAAGGTTTCTATGGAACAGTAGCAGTAATAAAAAGTATTTTTAATATTAATGACGTTGGGTGTTTTTTGTTACTTGCAGGATTTCAAATATTGGTTGTTGTATGGCTGTACAGAAAATATTCGTCATATTATTGGATCAGTTTCTTTTTGTTTATAGCATCAACAGATTATATGTCTTGGGTGCAAAATGGCGTTCGACAGTTTATGGCAGTAACAATTGCCCTGGTGGCGACACCGTTTATGTTGAAGAAAAAATATGTAATTGCAATAATATTGATTCTGCTTGCATCGACGATGCATCAGTCAGCATTACTCCTGATTCCTTTTATGTTAATTGCAAGCGGTAAGCCATGGAACCGGAAAACAATTTTATTCTTGCTCTTAGCACTTATTGCAATTTTATATGTTGGGAAATTTACATCTCTTTTGGATAATGCCATGCAGGAAACACAATATGCAAACATGGTGAATGACTGGACCAGCTGGGGAGATAATGGAACCAATCCATTGCGTGTTTTGATATATTCGATGCCTGCAATATTGTCATTTATAGGATTGAAGTATATTCAGGAGGCAAACGACCCAGTTATTAATCTGTGCACGAATATGTCAGTTATAACAGCTGGAATTTATCTTGTTTCAATGGTAACAAGTGGAATTTTTATTGGAAGACTGCCGATATATGCTTCTTTGTACAGTTACATTTTGCTGCCGTGGGAAATCGAACATATTTTTATGAGAAAATCTGCAAGACTGGTTACGGTTGTCATGGTTGGTGCGTATTGTGGATTCTTTTATTATCAGATGTATTTTGCGTGGGGATTGGTGTGAGTGAGAGCAGAGAATAATGATGAAGATCTGATTAGTATAATTGTTCCGGTATATAATACTGAAAAATATTTAGAACAATGTTTGAAAAGTCTGCTTAATCAGACATATAAAAACATAGAAATCATAGTTGTAAATGATGGTAGTACTGATCAATCCTTGGATATTTTAAATAAATATTCTTTTAAGGACAACAGGATAAAGTTATATTCTCAAAAGAATCAGGGTATTTCAGCGGCAAGAAATACGGCATTAGAACATATTAATGGAAAATATATAATGTTTGTAGATAGTGATGATTGGATTGAAATAAATACTTGTGAAACGGCATTATATGAATTGAAAAAAAATGATTCAGATATTGTGATGTGGGCATATAAACGAGAATATTTAAATTCTTCAAAAGAAACTTGTTTTATGGGAATGAAGAGTATCAGATGGAAAGGAAAAGAAGTAGTCAATCTGTGGAGAAGAATGATCGGTCCAGTTGGCGAGGAATTGAAATTGCCTCAAACAGTGGATTCTATAATAACAGTCTGGGGAAAATTGTATAAACGAGAAATGTTATATAATTTACAATTTACTGATACAAAAATTGTTGGTACAGAAGACACGTATTTTAATATAAAGCTTTTTTTAAGAGCAAATAGCATTTTATATATTCCGAGTAGTTTATACCATTATAGAAAAGAAGAGATAAATTCATTTACACATTTATATAAAAAAGAAAAAATATCTCAATGGAGAGAATTATATAAACGGATATATAAAATATTACAGGAACAAAAAAGAACAGAGATTTATTATGAGGCATTAAGAAATAGAATTTGTCTGGGATTAATAGGGCTTGGATTAAATTTAATAGAAGACAATCGAATGACTAATATACAGAAATTAGAAGAAATACAATCAATTTTGCACGTTTCTTATTATAGAGATTCTTTAAAAGAATTAGAAATAAAGTATTTTCCTCTTCATTGGAAAGTTTTCTTTATCTGTGCAAAATATCATTTGTCAATATGTCTTTTGGTCCTGCTCTATATTATGAATTTTATGAGAAGATGGTGAGGTTTATTTAATGAGTGCAAATGTATCAATTATTATGGGGATTTATAATTGTGCAGAAACATTGCCAGAAGCTATTGAATCTATTCTTAATCAGACCTATTTGAATTGGGAATTGATAATGTGTGATGACGGATCTTCAGATGATACATGGAAGATTGCTATAAGGTATGCGGAAAAATATCCAGATAAGATAAAAATATTAAAAAATGAAAGTAATAAAGGGCTTAATTATACGTTAAACAGATGTTTGAAAAAAGCAACAGGGAAATATATTGCACGCATGGATGGAGATGATATTTCTATGCCGGAGCGTCTGGAAAAAGAAGTGAGTTTTTTGGAAGAACATAAAGAATATGCAATAGTAAGCACTCCAATGATTTATTTTGATGAATATGGAGAATGGGGAGAGGGCAAGGCTATAGAAATTCCTCAGTTAAAGGATTTTGTTTTTCACCCTCCATTTCATTGTCATGCACCATGTATGATTCGAAAGGAAGCATATGACAGAGTTGGAGGATATACTGTTGATAAAAGACTACTGAGATATGAAGACTGCAATTTATGGTATAAACTTTATTCAAAAGGATATAGAGGATATAACTTACAAGAACCATTATACAAAATGAGAGATGACAGAAATGCATTTCAAAGAAGAACGATATCTTCCAGACTTCGGTCAGTTTATGTGCAATATAATGGATTTCGTATGATTCATATGCCGATGAAATATTATCCATATTTAGTGATAGAGATGAGTAAAAACATTGTAGTTGGTCTTATGCCCAAAGTGGTATATGACTTTTTTCATAAGAAGAGGCGGTTGAAAAGTAATGTGTGAAGAGAAAATCAGTGTTATAGTACCGATTTATAATGCAGAATTATATTTAGACAGGTGTTTAAAATCAATTATAAATAATACGTACAGAAATTTGGAAATAATATGTATTAATGATGGAAGTACTGATACAAGTTTGAATATTCTGGAGCCTTATAAAGAGAACGATTCAAGAATTACTGTTATCAGTCAGGAAAATAGAGGACTATCTTCTGCAAGAAATAAAGGAATGGAGATTGCGACAGGGGAGTATATTTCTTTTGTCGATGCGGATGATATGATTCATCCAAAGTTCTTTACATGTCTGATATCAATAATGATAGAATCTGATGCCACTGTATTACGGAGATGAAAAAACACTTCCAGACTATATCAAAGCTTCTCTGGATGAAAACTATCCGAGAGTTGCGGCATCTGGAAAGGGAACAATGACATGGGACGAGTTCCTTTCCTTAGGTGAGTATTATGTTGGCAGGGTAGAGGCGGAAAAAGATCTCAGCAGACCGTTGTTCCGTGCCTACACAAGTGGTTCAACCGGCCCGTCCAAACAGGTTATTCATTGTGCGGACAGCATTCTTGGTACCGTTTGTCAGATGAATTTCTATGGAGGATCTGACGAGATTCGTCCGACATGGCTGGTAACCTGTCTGCCGCCGGCATTGGTTGCAGTTGTAGTTTCGATGGTATTACTTCCTTTGTCATCCAACAAGCTTCTGATCATGGATCCTTTTGTGGATCCGGAAGATGTGGATCTGGAGATGATGCGTTATCGTCCAAACAGCTGGCCGATGATTCCTATGTTTATCGAAATAATCATGCGAAACGGACGAATTCCGGATGACTATGACATGTCACATCTGCTCGCGGCAGGTGCCGGATGCGAAGCTGTAAATAACAATCAGCTTGACCGTGTGCAGAATTTCCTTGAAAAGCATAACTGCAAAGCACGATTTACCGTTGGTTACGGAAGCAGTGAGGCCGGTTCGAATCTGACATTCCAGATGGCACCGAAGTCCGTACATAATGGAAACGTTGGTATCCCGATGCCGCTGACCGTCATGGGAGTTTTTAAACCGGGAACACAGGAAGAACTCGGATATAACGAACTTGGCGAAATCTGTACCTCAGGCCCGGGAACCATGCTGGGTTATGACAGACGCAGTGCGACAGCAAAAGCACTTCAGACACATGCAGACGGCAAGATCTGGCTGCATACAGGTGACATCGGATATGTTGATGAAGATGGTGTTTTCTATGTCCTGAACCGTGGCGCCGCACAGCGTTATGGCGGCGGAGAACTTGCAGTTCTTCCAATGGAAAACCGTCTTGCAGATGCAAAAATTGCAGGAATCAAAGACGAATTTTTTGTGCTGATCGAAGACAACGATCACGACGGATACTTCGTTCCGTATCTTTATGTTGTCCTTGAAGATGGATACACCATCCAGGACATCACTGAGGCTGTACAGTCTTGTCTGGAACCACATATGTTTCCAGTTGAAATATTAGCAATTGATGAAAGACCTTTCTTCCATTTCAAGACAAACCGTATCGAATTGTCTCAGGAATTGAAGCAAAAGAAATTCAATTGCTAAATAGATCTGGTTCTGTGAAACAAAGGAATATCGTAACTGCGAGGTTACTGAACGGTTACGACATACCAGGTGAAACTGTAAAATAATAATAAGAAAGAAGGAGAGAATAATGAGTAAAAAATTTCACTCAGGTCTGAAGCGTACACTTGCATGGATGCTGGTTGTAGCACTTACAGTGCAGGGTTGTATGGTTGTATATGCAGATGATTTTACCAGCGAACCGGATGCGGCGGTCGTTTCGGAAGAAATCTCTGATGCAGACGTTGACGCAGATAATGACCTGGAAGTTGTCGAGGATGAAGACACAACAGATGATGTGGATATATCCGATGACAGTAATGAAGATGTGGATTCAGATGTAACTGTAGAAGAGGAACAGGCAGACGAATCCGGAACCGATGAATTCTCTGACGGAAGTGATCTTGGTGTCTCAGAAGACGGTGCAGAAGCAGTTGGAGATGCGACCCCCCGAGATACCGGTGCTTATGAACCAAGAGAAGGTGATGTAGGAACTTGTACTGTTGCCGGAAATGATGTCTATGAGTATCATAGATACAGAACAACCGATGGAGAGTATTCTGGAAATTATCGATTTGCTGTGGCAAATTATCCGGTGAACAATGCAACAATAACTATGGCTCCGAATGAAACAAGACAGTTTGTAGTTCAATCACTGGTAGCAACTAACTATAAGAAAGCTACAGACAATGTAAAAACTACACAATGGTGGAAGGATTATTCCAGAAATTCAAATGATTGGCCACACTCAACTATAAAATGGGAACTTACAGAAGGTAGTGATCATGCCTCTATCTTTGGAGAAACAAATCCAGTTGTAACTATTAGTGCTTTTGAAGAAGGCGATGTTACACTTACTGGAACATGGACAGGATATAACTGTAATATTTCAAGCAAAAAATATAAAGCATGCGAATTAGTAGTTACTTACAAAATTCATATTACACCAGCAGTAGATAAAGTGAATTTTGGTGACAAGTTTGTGCTAAGTGGTTCTCCTACCTCCCAGGATATCATTGATAACTCAGTATTAACAGAAAGCGACTCATGGGGAAAAGACAATGCCTATACCGATTTTGCTGCAACAAGAGATGAGAGTGGCAAGATCAAAGCAGGTATGAAAGAATGTACATTGAGTTACAAATCTTATCCAAGTAAAGGTCAGGGAACAATCAATCATAATTATTATGTTGATTTTCATGAAATGATAGGTAAAGAACTGAATACTACTAATATGTCGCCTGATGAAAGAGCAAAACTGCAGGAAACTTTCAGAAGAGATGTTAGTTTGCCGGCACCTGGTATTTATGTACAGACTCCGGGTCCAGTTAGTATTCCGAAGAAGGGCGATTATACATTTATTACTACTCAGGCCTTTAACGGTGGAAATGGCGCAGTATCATCTCCGGCTTATACCTATAAATTTATGGACGATTCTGCAAGTGAATATGCAGATGATTCATCTGTGATCACTGCTACAACAGCCGATAAGGGAAAAGTAAAAGTTACAGCTCTGAAGCCTGGTGCTACTTCTATGAAAATTATCTACAGTTATACGGATAAGACTTCAGGAGAAGAGAAAACAGCAGAATCCAAACCTATTCGGATTACAGTCAATGGTATTGTGTTTGATGAACCAGCTACCATAACGCTGTCAGCTGACGAAGCCAAAGACTACAAGATCAAATATAAACTGTTTGATTATAGTAAAGAAAACCCGGATGTAACAACATCCATTCCAGAAAAAGATATTGTATGGTCAATTGATAACAAAGCAATTGCATCTATCAGTACAGATGGTGTGATTCGTCCTAAAAAAGAGGGATCTGCAACTGTTACATTAAAAGCTACAATTAACGGATATCAGGATACAGCTACTCAGGGTGTTACAGTGACTTCTACCGGTGGTAGAATTTCTTTAAATACAGATTCTCTTACAATGACCAAAGGCAGCAGCCAGTCTCTTACTGCAACTGCTTATTACAATGATCAGGAAGTTTCAGATGCAGTATTTAACTGGGCAACTGACAATGATACAGTTGCAACTGTAGATGGTGGAAAGATTACAGCGGTTGGATATGGTAAGACTGTTATCACCGCATCCTGGAAAGTAGAAAATGGAACTACATATGCTGTAAAAGCAGACGTAGAAGTGGTACAAAATGGAATTTATCTGACTGATGCACAGAATGAAGTAACCATGCCTCAGGGAAGTACACAGGAAATCGCCTGGACACTCTGGAATATGGGGCAGTATAAAGCCGGTTCTACCGGAGAAGGATATAATACATCCAGTGATGTAACCTGGGAGTCAGCTGACGAAGCTGTTGCAACAGTAGATTCTGTTGGTGTTATCACTGCGAAGGATCTTCCGGAAGGTCAGACAACAGCGAGCACAACTGTTACAGTAAGCTACAGAGGAACAAAAGTAAAAGATATTAAAGTAAATGTAACCGAAAACCAGAAAGTTGTTGTAAAAGGTGAAGCTGTAGAAATTACCGGAACTAAGGGTGAAACCAAAACCAACAAGGCCGGTGAAGATATTACAGATACCTGGAAAATCGGTTATTTTGAAAACGGTCATGGAAGTCTGAATGCCCAGTTTTATGGTAACGGTATTTATAATATTGATATTGTAAAGCAGGCAGGAGAAAAAGTAAGCGTTACAGGAAAGACTCCATACAGTGGATATATTTATTTGAGCCATAAATATTATGTACCGATGGAAACTGGACAGCTTTATGGTGTATGGCAGAGTATCGCCATTAAGGTTAATGGTGAAGCAGGACTGTATCTGAACAAAAACTCCTTATCTATGAAGATGGGAGAATCCGGTACAGCAACAATCCTGGGTACCTTTATTAAGGAAGATGGAACAGAACTGGAACGAAAGTTCTGGGCAGATAAGAGTAATCCGAAGCTTTCAAAACTTGAGATGGTTGAAGGCGATACAAATATCGTTACAGCACAATCAGATCCGGAAGATGGAAGAATGTTGCATCTTACAGCTGTTTCTCCTGGAAAGACTACGATCACAATCAAGTGTTATCCGTTTGATCCTACAGCTACCTGTGAGGTAGAGGTAACATCTGATGCAAGACTGATCCTTCAGCCAGCTGAATTAACTGTTAAGCAGGGTACAACAGAAAAGATTACAGCAAAAGCATGGGATGGATCTGCATATGTAGAGAATCCGCAGATTACATGGAAGAGCTATAATGAGTCCATTGCAACAGTAGACGGCGGCGTTGTTACAGGTGTTAAAAGAGGTAATGCAACAGTTAGTGCTGCATGGAATGGTGTCAATGCTAATGATGTAAAAGTTACCGTAACTCCAAGTAGAAATATAACCCTTTCAACAGAATGGGATGACCATGACAACCAGGATGGAATCCGTCCGGAAAAAGCAACACTGCAGTTGACTGCAAATGGTGAGAAGTATGGTGATCCGATTGAACTGAATGCAGAAAACAACTGGACATATGAATGGAAACTTCTGGATGCAGAAGATGCAGAAGGAAATAATATCGTTTATCGTGTAACAGCAGAAAACCCGGAAGAATACACTGCAAAAGTAACAGGTAGTGCGGACGATGGATTTGTTGTTACCTATTCACATGAAATTGCAAAGATCAATGCTACAGCAAATGTAACATGGGACGATGCAGAGAACCAGGACGGAATCCGTCCGGCATCTGTAAGCTTACAGCTTAAATCAAAAGTTGAAGGCGGAGAAGCAGTAAACGTTGGTGATAACGTAACTGTAAAAGCAGACGCTGATGGAAACTGGACCAAGACCTGGACAGACCTTCCGAAATACAATGCTGGTAAAGTAATCGAATACACAGTAGAAGAATCCGGACTTCCGGAAGGATATACAATCACAACTGCCAAGGATGAAGAAACAGGAGCAATCACACTTAAGAACTCCTACACACCAAAAGGTGTTGACATTGCAGTATCTGTAAACTGGAATGATGCAGACAACCAGGATGGACTTCGTCCGGAGTTTGTAGAAGCTGAACTCTATGCAGGTAATACATCCACAGGTAAAAAAGTAAAACTTACTGCAGACAACGAATGGAAAGCAACCTTCGAGAAAATGGCAGTAAACAAAAATGGTAAACCAATCGAGTATTCTCTGGTATCCACCAAAGCTGAGGGATATGAGATCGAGACAACCGGAAGTGCAACAGAAGGACTTGTTCTGAACTATACACATGCAGTTAAGACAGTAGATGTTAAAGCAACTGTTGTATGGGAAGATGGAAATAACAAAGACGATGTTCGTCCGGAGACAGTAAGCTTACAGCTTAAAGCTGATGGCGAAAATCTCGGCGATGTAATTACAGTCAATGAGAAATCCAAATGGACCAAGACATGGACCGGACTTGACCAGTACAAAGCCGGTACGAAAGTTACTTATGAAGTCGAAGTAGTCGGCCTTAAGGGTGGCGAAGACGGATATACTGCAGAAATCACAGGAGATGCAGGAACTGGATTTACCATTACAGCAACTCATGTACCAGCAGTGGCAGATATCAAAGCATCTGTTAACTGGGTCGATGCAGACAACCAGGATGCAATCCGTCCAGAACTTGTAGAAGCAGAACTTTATGCCGGTGATGAGTCCACAGGTAAAAAAGTAAAACTTACTGCTGACAACAAATGGGCAGCGTCCTTCGGAGAGATGGATCTCAAGAAAGACGGAATAACAATCGATTATACTCTGGTAGCAACCAAAGTTGATGGATATGACTGTGTAGTAGAGGGAGCCGCATCTCAGGGATTCACTCTGAAATTCACACACAAGACAGAAACTGTAGATGTAACCTTAACAACTGAATGGAATGACAAGGACAATCAGGATAATGTTCGTCCGGCTTCTTACTATGTACAGCTTCTTGCAGACGACGTAAAAGTTGGTGATAAGATTATTCTTGAGAGTGCAAGTGATTTCTCCAAGACATGGACCGGTCTGCAGAAGAACAGAACTGGAAAAGTCGGCGAAGCGATCGTTTACACAGCAGAGGTTACCGGACTTCCGGAATCTTATGAGACTTCTGTAAGCGGAGATGCAGCAACTGGCCTTGTTGTAAAAAACACTTATATTCCGGCAACTGTTGAGATTCCGGTATCTGTAAAATGGGATGACGCAGAAAATCAGGATGGAGCACGTCTTGACTCTGTAGAAGCAGAACTTTATGCAGACGGAGAAGCAACAGAAAACAAAGTGGCTCTGAATGCAGAGAACAACTGGACAGCAAAATTTGCATCTGTAGATGTGAAGAAAGACGGAACAAGAATCAAATATGAAGTAAAGGGTACAGAGGCAGATGGATATGATGTTTCTGTAGCTGGAGATATTCTTGATGAAAAAGGTCTTGTACTTACTTATAAACATATTCCGGCAGTGGTAAATGTCAGCGCAAGAGCATCATGGAATGACGCAAATAACCAGGATGGAATCCGTCCGACAGATACACTTGTTCAGCTTTATGCAGACGGAACAGCACTTGGTGACAAAGCAGTTATTGAGTCAAATAAAGAATGGACAAAGACCTGGTCAGATCTTCCAAAATATAAAGCCGGAAAAGAAATCGCTTATAGTGTGATCGCGTATGCTGTTTCCGGATATACCGTAAAAGTAACCGGTAGTGCTTTAGAGGGATATAAAGCAGAGTACACGCATAATGTACAGAAAATGAATGTGACTGTTCAGAATGCATGGAATGATCTGGATAATGTGGTAGACTCCCGTCCGGCTCAGCTGGTTGTTGAAATCTATGCAAATGGAAAGACAACAGGCAAGAGAGTAACTCTGACAGAAGCAAATAACTGGAAAGCAACCGTTTCGGGTCTTGACAGAAATGTAGCCGGAAAACGAATTCAGTATACCGGCAAGGCAGTTGGAACTCCGGCAGGATATAATATTTCCGTAAGTACAGATGCAAATGGAAATATTAAATTAATCAGCAACTTTACAACTTATACGAAAAAGTTGCGACTGAAACTTTCCAAAACATCTTATGTATATAATGGAAAGAATGCAAAACCAAAGGTTACTGTGTATAACGGAAGAAAGAAAGTAAGCAGCAAGTATTATAAAGTAACTTATAAGAATAATAAGAATACTGGTTACGCAACTGTAATTGTCAAAGGTAAAGGTAAATTTGCAAAATATGCAGGAAAAGCAACATTTACAATCAAACCGAAGACACCGAAAAAACCGGTTGTCAAGAAAGGTGCCAAGAAGACACTGAACGTAAGATGGTATCGTGATGCTCAGGCAACGAAATATGTTGTTCAGTACAGCCAGAGCAGCAAGTTCAAAGGTAGAACAACCAAGACTGTTACGATCAACAGCAACAAGACCGGAAAAATTGTTCTGAAGGGACTGACCAGCAGAAAGAATTACTATGTTCGTGTACGCAGCTGCAAAGTTGTAAATGGCAAAGCAATCTGGGGATCATACAGTAAAGCAACAAAAATGAAAGTTAAATAAATCCACAAAAAGCTATATGTGTGGTTGGAGGCGGTTAACAGCCGCCTCTGGGAATGAGGAGGAAAAAAGGAAATGCATAGAAAATGGTTAGGATGGAAGAAAGTTGCTGTCTGCCTTGTAGGGGCGGCAATGATTATGCAGGGTGCAAGTCTTGCGATGGCAGCTGAAGAAAATCCTACAACAAATCAGGAATCATCTGCTGACGAAGAAAATCCTACAACAAATCAGAAATCATCTGCTGCCGAAGAAAATGATCAGGATACTTCATCAGAAGAAACTGACGAGACAGAAAAAGATGCAGAAGAAGACGCCGAAGAATCAGAAGATGGAGATGCTGAAGATCAGGAAGAAGATGAGACTGGTGATGAAGAAGACTCTGATACTGATGAAGATGTAGATACCGTTCTGTCAGAAGACTCCGTTGATCCGGAAGAAACACCGGAAGAGAGTGACGAAGTTCTTGAAGCAGAAGAGAATGGAACAGATGCTGAAGAAGCAGGACTTCTTGTTACAGGTACTGTAAGTCACATTGATATGTCAAGAGTGGCTACAGCTACACTGACTGTAGGTGACAAAACACTGACACAGACAGTTGTATTTGATGCAGACGATCTTGGAACAATCTCTGTTTCTCCAGACTATTCAGGAGCAATTATCCTTGGAGAGGCTCAGATCCATATTGCAGGAGTATTCCCGGTTGGAACATATTGCAACCCACAGGAATATACAGTATCTATTACAAAAGATGTAACCTTCACTGATCCGGATACCGGAAAGACTTATACACAGACAATGACCTTTACATCTTCTTTTAATTACTGGGATGAAGGAAATATGTGCCCGAGTCTTGGATGGAGAGAATACTGGTCTAACGGATTCGTTATTCCGTGGTCAGGTATGGACTTCGGATTCGGAACTGCAAGTGCAGTAATTCCGGCACCGACAGAACCGGCAGTACCAAACCCAAGTGAAGCACCAAACCCGAGTGAGGCACCAAACCCAAGTGAAGCACCGAACCCGAGTGAAGCACCAAACCCAAGTGAGGCACCAAACCCAAGTGAGGCACCAAACCCGAGTGAGGCACCGAACCCGAGTGAAGCACCGAACCCGAGTGAAGCACCAAACCCAAGTGAGGCACCGAACCCGAGCGAAGCACCGAACCCAAGTGAGGCACCGAACCCGAGCGAAGCACCGAACCCGAGTGAAACACCAGATGCAACAGAGACTCCAGACCCAAGTGAAACACCAGATCCGACAGAGGATCCAGATGCAACAGAAACTCCTGCACCAACAGTAACAGATGCAGGAAACAATGGCGGAACAGGTACCAACGGAACAGGTTCTGATAACAACGCATCCGGCAACCAGAAGTCTGACGGAGTAAAAACAGCAGATGAAACAAACGTAGCAGGCTCTGCTCTGATGTTCTTATTTGCCTTTGTTGATGTTGTACTTGCATTCTGGGCACTTCGCCTGAAACATCGCAGAAACAAATAAGTAATCACAGGTAATAACTAATAAATAATTGTAAGTAATAGCAAGCGACAAGTACCTCATTCAGACATGTGGTACTTGTCGCTTTTTTTGATTAATGCTTTACAAGACGAAGTTGGACGGCTATAATGAGTATAAAAACGGACCAAGGGCAGGTCCTTTTTTCATTTGAATTCCATCATGGGAACTGCGGATACGATGATGGTGAGCAATGTCGGGTCTGCGGCGATCTCAGCGGTATCACTGGTAGACTCGATCAACGTATTGGTAATTCAGGCATTTTCTACACTGGCTGCAGGAGGAGCAATTGTCTGTGCACAGTATATAGGACAGAGAAACAAAGAAAAAGCAAATGAATCTGCAAGACAGGTACTGTTTATCATCACAGCTATTTCGCTGGTGGTCAGTCTGGTCTGTCTGATATTACAGAAACCGCTTCTGGGGTGATATTTGGATCCGTGGATGCAGAGGTCATGAGAGCATCAGAAACATATTTCTTTTATACAGCTCTGTCATTTCCGTTTATTGCGGCATATGATTCCGCAGCATCTATTTTCCGGGCACAGGATAATACAAGAGGACCAATGCTTATTTCCATGATTTCAATTGTGTGATTGCAGAAATCGTAGTACTGGTAAGCTGCCTTGTGGTATTTGCACTGACGAAGCCGGTTACCATTCTTGGCGGTATGGAGAAACAAAGTGCAGATATGTGTTTCCATATGGTAATGTGGATCACGATTGTAAAACCGTTTGTGTGGACAATGGCATTTATTCCTGGATATGGACTTCGTGCAGCCGGTGATGTACGATTTTCCATGATCACATCCTGCTGTACCATGTGGGCATGCAGATTCTGTCTGTGCGTATTTCTTATCAGAGGCCTTGGATTTGGACCGATGGGAGTCTGGATCGGCATGTTTGCAGACTGGACTGTCCGCGCCATTATTTTTACATGGAGATTTCACAGTCGTAAATGGCTGAATCATAAGGTGATATAAAATTCGAAATACTTTTATTACAAATACAGGAGAAATGGTATGGCATACGCGATCAGAAAAGCGGGGCAGCAGGATCGGCTCCGAATGAATGAAATATATGCTGCGGCAAGACAGTTTATGAGAGACAATGGAAATCATACGCAGTGGGGAGAGGGTGACCGGCCGGAGGATCTTCTGGAAGAGGATATTCTCCAGGGACAGCTGTATGTCCTCACAGAGAAAACAGAAGATAAAGAAGTGATTCATGCCGTATTTGTTTTTGCAGATGGACCGGATCCTTCGTATGCGGAGATTGAGAATGGCAGATGGCTGTCAGATGAGGCATATGCTGTAGTACACCGTGTTGCCAGTGATGGGACAGTACACAATGTGTTCGGACAGATCATGGAGTATTGCAAGGCACGTGTGCCGCATCTGCGCATTGATACACACGAAGATAATGCCGTGATGCAGCATGTGATTGAAAAATGTGGATTCAAAAGATGTGGGATTATTTATGTTTCAAATGGAACTCCACGCATTGCATATGAATGGATTACAGGATAAATCAATATTGTTGTTGAAAAATCATGCAGCTTTTTTATAAATATGCATTTAATGTTACAAAAGTTTATGATAAAATAGGAAAAATGAATAGTTATACATGGAGGAAAATTATTATGGAAAAAGGTACAATTTTTAAATTTCATAATGACCTTGATACAGACC
>OLRT01000447.1_pt1 | contig 32325 bp, 36 predicted proteins | sample 1672021 | NCBI WGS metagenome assembly OLRT01 (sample SAMEA3136637, study PRJEB25190) | human gut metagenome | reverse complement strand
AAATAAAACCTCTTAAAGTTTGTCTTTCACTAATATATTCATCCATCGTTTTACCGAATTGTTTTGTGATATTATTAGCAACTTTGGCATATCCATATCCAGGAACATCTACAAAATAAAGTGCATCATTGACATTAAAGAAATTCAAAGTTCTTGTTTTACCTGGCGTACTTGATACTTTTGCAAGACCATTTCTAGATAACATCGCATTAATAAAACTACTTTTTCCAACATTTGATCGTCCAGCTAAACACATTTCTGGAAAGCTTTCTTCAGGCCATTGGCTTTTCCATGCGGCTGATAATATATATTCTGCTTTTTTAATTTTTACCATTTTTCTCACCTTTTTTATTTTACAAAAAAAATAACGGAAATTCAAGTTTCCGTTATTTAACAATTGCATGTTCTAAAACTATATCGATATGATCAGCTAAAACAATTTCTAAATCATTTCTTACTGATTCTGGGATATCTTCGATATCCTTTTCATTTTCTTTAGGAATGATGATTTTTCTAATTCCAGAACGATGTGCTGAAATAGATTTTTCTTTTAATCCACCAATTGGTAGAACATTTCCACGTAAAGTGATTTCTCCAGTCATCGCAACATCATCTCTTACAGGTTTATTTGTAAACGCTGAATAGATAGCTGTTGTAAGAGTTACCCCTGCAGATGGACCATCTTTTTTGATAGCTCCTTCTGGAACATGGATATGAATATCTTGTTTTTCAAAGGCTTTATCATCTAAGCCATATTTTTCTTTGTTAGCTTTTAAATAATCTAATGCAATTGAAGCAGATTCTTTCATTACATCACCTAATTGACCAGTAATAATAAATTTACCAGTACCATCAAAATGATTAACTTCAATTGGTAAAATATCTCCACCAAATTGAGTATATGCCATACCAGTAACAACACCTACTTGTGGACGAGGAAGTTTCTTAGTATGATCAAATGGTGCTTTTCCTAAGAATTCAACAAGTTTATCTTGATCAATTGTAACTGATTCAACTTTTTCTTTTAAAATAGCTAAAACAGTTTTACGACATAATTTAGCAATATATCTTTCAAGTTCACGAACACCTGCTTCACGTGTATAGTGTTGAATGATTTCCATGATGATATCATCAGAAATAATCATTTGTTCAGGTTTTAATGAATGCGCATCTAATTGTTTTTTAATTAAATGTTCTTTAACAATCATTAATTTTTCTTGTTCTGTATAACTTGAAACCTCAATAATTTCAAGACGATCTCTAAGTGGTCCAGGAATTCCTCCTAAATCATTAGCAGTCGCAATGAATAAAACTTTAGATAAATCATATGGTTCTTCGATATAGTTATCAGAGAATTGAGAATTTTGTTCAGGGTCTAAAACTTCAAGCATTGCACTTGTAGGATCTCCTTTATAATCACTTGCCATCTTATCAATTTCATCTAATAAGAAGACAGGATTTACAACACCAGCTTTTTTCATTCCTTGAATGATACGTCCAGGCATTGATCCTAAATAAGTACGACGATGTCCACGAACTTCTGCTTCGTCTCTTACCCCACCTAAAGAAGCTTTAACAAATTTACGATCTAAAGCACGGGCAATACTTTTAGCAATACTTGTTTTCCCCACACCTGGTGGACCTGCTAAACAGATAATTGGTGCTTTTAAAGATTGTGTCATTTGTTTAACTGCTAAGTGTTCAACAATTCTTTCTTTTACTTTTTCTAAACCAAAATGATCTTCTTCTAAAATAGCTTCAATTTTAGAAATATCCTCTTCATCTTTAGTTTCTTGATACCAAGGTGTTTTCATCACCCAATCAATATAAGTTCTTACAACGTTCGCTTCTGAAGATGCTGGTGGCATAGCTTCAAAACGACGTAATTCTTCTTCAATTTTATCCTTGATATATTGAGGATATGGATTTTCAGCTAATTCTTTACGAATTTGATCAGCATCGTCCCCTTTATCAACAGTATCACCAAGTTCATCTTTAATAGCTCTTAATTTTTCTCTTAGATAGTATTCTTTTTGATTTTCATCAATACTTTCTTTGACTTTTCTATTGATTGTATCTTCTAATTGACTAATCATTTTTTCAGATTCAATAGAACTTGCTACTAAGAATAATCTTTCATTAATTCTTTGTTCTTCAAGAATTTTTTGTTTTCTATCTAAATCAATTGGTAAATATTGACCAATTGTATCAGCAAGTAAACTAGCTGATGTTCCATTTGAAAGCAATGTTAAGCTTTCAGCTGGAATATGAGGCATATGACGTCTTGCTTGTTCAAAATAAGCTGTTGTTTTTCTTACTAAAGCAACTTCTTCATTTGTGTCTCCATAAATATCTTCTAAAACTTCAGCTGTTGAAAAAATTGAACCATCTTCAATTTTAAAATCTCGAAGAGCAACTCTTTTTTCTCCAGTAACAGTTAATTTGATTGTCCCTGCACTATCGCGACGGATTTTCTTTTCAATTTTACATAAAGTTCCAACATGATAAACATCATCATATTTCGGATCATCAACAATAGGATTGATTTGTGATACAAATAGGATATTGTTATCAAAGTCACGACTTGAAAGTTCAAGTGCTTTTAAACTAAGGGGGCGACCAACATCTAATGATAAACGGTTACCCGGAAAGACAATCATTCCTCTTGTGCACACAACAGGAAGGGTTAATAATGTACTTTCACTCATAATAATCCTCCTTTTTTAAAAAGACGCTTACGCGTCTTTTAAACTATTTCTTTAAGTTTTCTTTAACAACGTCTAACGCTTTTCTATTTAAAATATCAGCATCGATTTGGTACATATTTTGAGCGAAGATTTGTTTGATTTCTTCTAAGTCTCTATTATATGTATTTGCGATTGTTTCTAATTCGCTATTACGTTCTTCATCAGTTACTTCAATATTTTCAGCTTCAACGATAGCAGCTAAGATTAAGTTTAATTTAACTCTGTCTTTTGCTTGATCAGTTAAATCAGCTTTGATAGCATCTTTGTTTTTACCAGTGAATTGTTCATATAATTCAAATGATAAACCTTGTTGTTGCAAGTTCATTTCAACTTCTCTTAACATTGTATCTAATTCAGAATTTAATAAAGCTTCGCTATCTTCTACTTTACAACATTCAATTAAAGCTTGAGTTAAATCAGAGAAGAATTTATTTTCTACTTCATTTTCTTTTTGTGATTTTAATTGAGCTTTAATATGATCTTTTAATTGATCTAAAGTTTCAACACCTTCGATGTTAACATCTTTAGCTAATTCATCATCAGCTTCAGGTAAAACTTTTTCTTTAATTTCATGAACAGTTACTTTGAATGTAGCTTCTTTACCAGCTAATTCAGTAGCTTGATAATCTTCTGGGAATGTTACAACAACATCTTTTTCATTTTCACAAGTCATACCGATCATTTGATCTTCAAAACCTGGAATGAATTGTCCAGAACCGATTTCTAATGAATGATTTTCAGCTTTTCCACCTTCGAATGCTTCACCATCGATGAATCCTTCAAAGTCCATAACTACTGTATCACCTTTAGCAACTTCACCGTTTTCTTTAGTTGTTAATTCAGCGAATTGATGACGATAGTTTTCAACTTGTGCTTCGATATCTTTTTTAGCAACAGTTACTCTACCTTTTTTAACTTCTAATCCTTTGTATTCACCTAATTCAACTTCAGGTTTAACAGGACATAAAATTGTAATTTTTAAGTTATCATTATCAACACTATCAATATTTAATGTTGGTTGAGCAATTGGAGCAACTTCAGCTTTTTTCATGATATCAGCATATCTTTTTTGTAAGATTTGATCAGTAGCTTCATCATAGATAGCTTGTTTTCCAAGTCTAGCTTTAATCATAGCAACTGGAGCTTTACCAGGTCTGAAACCATCTAATTTAACTCTTGTAGCTAATCTTTTTAAAGCAGCGTCTTGAGCTTCTGCCCATTCTTTTTTATCAAATGTTACTTTAATTTGAGTAACAGCATTTTCTAATTTTTTTGTAGTTGTTCTCATTATATATTTCTCCTTATTCCGTATCAAAAGACATTATATACTAACCTTTTTTTAAATTCAACTATATTAATAAATTTTAATATTCGATTGATTGTATTGTTTCCAATACATCTTTTACATCCTCTTGATTGCAATTATATAAATACTCAATATCTTCTAATTCAATATCTATATATTGTAAAGATGCTAAATGATAATGAATAGCTCCTGCAATACTACGATAATCTTGTTCATCAATATATTTTGGATAGATTGAATAAAGATAAAAATTTAAAAATTGTTCACACATCGTAAGTAAAGATGGATTATCATCTTCTAAAGCATCTATCAACAATTTATAAATCTCAACACCAGATTCTTGATTCAAGACCATTGGGGCATAACTTGGGTTAATGTCGTAGTGCACGCCTTTTTTGACAACTTCCAAATCTTCATCAATTTCTTGATCAATCATTAATTCTATTAATAAACTTTTGGCAAAATCAGGTTGATCATTATCTCTAATAAATTGACGAATAGGAACAATCATACGACGAATATTCATGCCTTCCATTTGTTCAATAGCCATATAAAGTAAATCTTCATTTGTATCTTTTTTAGTTAAAATATTTTCGATATCTTCTTCATTAAAGACTTTTTGAGTCACTCCATCAAAAGATGCTTCTTGTTTCGCTAATAACAGTTCATCATAAGCTGCATTAAAAACTGTTTCATATTGATAAGGAATATAAGGCATTGATAATTCCTCTACAATAATATTAATAGCTTCTTCAAACTCTTCTAAATCTTTTAAAATCGATACATAAATAGCAACAACATCATAATAAGTTTCTCCAGCAAGAACTTTTGCTTTCATACCTTCTCTTTTAGCTTGTTGTAACTCTTTCAATCCATATAAACAAATAAGTCTTTGATAACGTACTTGTTCATTATCCATATCATTTAAATATTGCAACGCTTCTTTATATTGACCTGTTTCAATTAAATCTTCTATCATTTTTCTTCTTCATCCTCATCATCATCTAATTGTAAATCATAAGTGATTTCGGGTTGTGTTTGTTCTTCTTCATGTAATTTTTGAATCATTTCACTATAACCCTCTAGTTTTCCAGTCTTCACAAAATCATCATCAGTAAGTGGCACAACTATCCCTCCTTCATTTTCGCTATTATAATATAAAATAAATCTTTAAAAAAGGCAAATTTTAAGACTATTTTATCACTCTTTTCATATTTTAAATAGTGAGGTGATTTCATGTATAAAAAATATTTAAGAAATATTTCAATGATTTTTTTATGTGCTTTTGCAACCTTTGTTTATTTTAAAAATGATGATGTTAAAACAGTGAAAAAGAAAGCCAATATGCAAACAGTTATTTTTAAAGATCAAGATGAAACGCTTATTCCTGTTTCTGTAGATATTGGTGTTAAGGATAATAAGGAAAATAATATTCGAGGCATTATTGAAACAATGAAATCAAAAGATTTTACTCAATTAGGACTTTATCCTATTTTTAATAAGAAATTAGAACTTAATGCTTTAATTATGGAAAGTAATCAACTTACATTTGATTTTACAAATAATTTTAAAGTATCAAATAATCAACAATCTTTAGATATTTGTGAAGCTCTTAGCTATTTATTTTGTAAAGATGGTATTTCTAAAATCAATATGAAAATAGATGGTAAAGCTGTTTCTTCATTTGAAAACACAACAATACCATTAAGTTGTATCACTCCTAATTTAGGTATTAATAACTTTGAAACATCCACTTTTGATCTTTATCAAACCTCTTCCGTCCTTGTTTATAACGAAAAAGAAATTGCTGGAAAAACATATTATATTCCTACAACAACACGTATTCAAAACACAAATCAAACAATTGATCAAAAAGTATCTTTATTATTAGATCATTTTGAAAATAATACTAAAGTAGAAACAACTAAAAAATCACAATTAAACGATGGCTTACTTTCTATCTATTTATCATCACGTATTCTAGATAATAGCGAAAATATTTCCCCTACTCTTTATAGTCGTCTTGAAAAATCATTTTTATCACTTCCTGATGTTAGTTCAGTCCATATCTATATTAATAATGAACTTATTCAAGAAGATCAAAATGTAAGTACATCAATCGATAATATTGTACAAATCTAGTAAAGTTTTGTTATAATGTTTTTGGTGATGAAAATGAAAAAAATAGTAGTAATGTCAGATAGTCATGGTTATCATCAAATGATTAATCGTGTAAAAGAACTAGAACCCGATGGAGATTATTATGTTCACTGTGGTGATAGTGAAGCTGAAACATATATGATGCAAGATTGGTTATGTGTTAAAGGAAACAATGATTGGTATAGTGATTTTCCAAATCAAATCAAATTTAAAGTTGAAGATTTAAACTTTTTAGTTGCTCATGGACATCGTTTTGGATATATGGATCGTGAAACAAGTATGATCTATACTTTGCAAGAAGCAAACTGTGATGTACTACTTTCAGGACATACGCATGTTCCTATGTATAAAGAAGTTGATGGTTATACACTTATTAATCCTGGATCTACAACTTTACCTCGTGGAGGAAGTAATCGAAGTTATTGTGTTATTTATGTAGAAGGTAAAGATTTAAAGGTTGAATTCAAAAATTTAGATGATTTTTAAAAAAGTATTGCTTTTTAAAAAAATATATGCTATTCTAGTTGAGCAGTTGAAAGTAAGCAATGTCTACGTAGCTCAGCTGGATAGAGCACACGCCTTCTAAGCGTGCGGTCAGGGGTTCGAATCCCTTCGTGGACGCCATTTAATAAACAACAACCTTCGGGTTGTTTTTTATCTTATGTAAATATTTTTATAAACAAAAAGAGATTTCAAAATAGCATCCTTGAGAAATCTCATTTTATGCATTTAAATTAAATCTATCAAAAAACGCATATGGTAACAAAACACGTTGTTTGATTTGTTATTTATTGTTGGTGTCTTATTCTAGAAAAAAATCATATGGTAACAAAACAGTTCCACTTCCATATGTTGTATAACCTGTGTCTTATTCTAGAAAAAAATCATATGGTAACAAAACCGAAATGATAGGAAGTGACGATGAACATTAGTCTTATTCTAGCAAAAAATCATATGGTAACAAAACACTATATATGTAATAAGAAAAGAGATAAAAGTCTTATTCTAGCAAAAAAACATATGGTAACAAAACTCAACTCTGCAGTTTCATCTTTATATTTCTGTCTTATTCTAGCAAAAAATCATATGGTAACAAAACATCGTGGGTCGTGAGTTCAAGTCTCACAGGGTCTTATTCTAGCAAAAAATCATATGGTAACAAAACGGGAAAGTCGTTTTGAACCTCGTCCCACATGTCTTATTCTAGCAAAAAATCATATGGTAACAAAACTGTCAATACTGCTGGTGAATATACAGCAAAGTCTTATTCTAGCAAAAAATCATATGGTAACAAAACTATACTGTATATCATTATGCACCCTATCCAGTCTTATTCTAGCAAAAAATCATATGGTAACAAAACTTGTTTCTTATCAATAGCCGTTTTAATAGGGTCTTATTCTAGCAAAAAATCATATGGTAACAAAACCAATATACATTTTGCTTCTTCAAAAGCAAAGTCTTATTCTAGCAAAAAATCATATGGTAACAAAACACGTACACAATTACAAGAAGCGTTCACAAGGTCTTATTCTAGCAAAAAATCATATGGTAACAAAACAGCATCTGCACATTATTTTGTAGATGATGAGTCTTATTCTAGCAAAAAATCATATGGTAACAAAACCAACAGTGGGAAAGGATTACATCTTTTCTGGTCTTATTCTAGCAAAAAATCATATGGTAACAAAACAATTGATGAAATAGCCAACTCCATACCGTTGTCTTATTCTAGCAAAAAATCATATGGTAACAAAACGGTTGTGCCTCCATACATGCTATTCATATCGTCTTATTCTAGCAAAAAATCATATGGTAACAAAACGGGAAAAGGCGGTGTCGGCAAGGGGCTCATGTCTTATTCTAGCAAAAAATCATATGGTAACAAAACTAAATTCAGTACCAATCTTAAAATTAGATAGTCTTATTCTAGCAAAAAATCATATGGTAACAAAACAAATAATGGGGTCGCAGTTGCTTGTCTTATGTCTTATTCTAGCAAAAAATCATATGGTAACAAAACAATATCTACGAGGTGATTTTATGGCTTTAAGTCTTATTCTAGCAAAAAATCATATGGTAACAAAACTATTCCTAAAATTTATAAAGGTGATATAAAGTCTTATTCTAGCAAAAAATCATATGGTAACAAAACTGAAATAATACCATAATGAATACAAGTGCCGTCTTATTCTAGCAAAAAATCATATGGTAACAAAACTATTCCTAAAATTTATAAAGGTGATATAAAGTCTTATTCTAGCAAAAAATCATATGGTAACAAAACTGAAATAATACCATAATGAATACAAGTGCCGTCTTATTCTAGCAAAAAATCATATGGTAACAAAACTAATATATGTACAATTTGTTTTCAAGCGACGTCTTATTCTAGCAAAAAATCATATGGTAACAAAACTGTAGAGACTTGAATAGGAACACCCATTTGGTCTTATTCTAGCAAAAAATCATATGGTAACAAAACTCGTCACTACGAGGGTATGCGATAATGATAGTCTTATTCTAGCAAAAAATCATATGGTAACAAAACCTCAAATACATGTTACCATATATTTAAAAATAATAAAATATTGAATATTTTATAGAGTTATAGATATATCAAGTTTAGCTTTTATATTATTTATTATCATTTCTTTTGCCTCCTGTAGTGTGCATACACCTTTATTTAAATAGATATTATATATTTGTTCATCATTATTTAAATCTACTATTAAATCATCAAATATATAAGTATCTTTTATATTTAAAACACTGTTTGTTTTATAAAACATAACAACAATAAAGCAATTTTTCATATTTATGAGATAGTCATTTATTTCTTTTGATAGATATGGTAATTCTATAAGACAAATTATTTTAGTTGTTTGATGTTTAGATATATAATCTATCATTTTTAGTTGAAATAAAATGATTTCATCATAGGATAGATCATATTCATTTGCTTGATCTTCTTCTTTTAAAAATATTGGTAACAATATTTTTAAGAATTGTTTAGGTGTATATGTTATAAATTTTGGATATATTAATTCATTATCTAATTCGTTTGTAAAAGATTCTAATAGAAGATTTATTGTATTGATTGTGTCTATATTATCATCTTGTGCGATAAGTATTTCTAAATATCTAGCAATTAGAGAATGTGCTGTTAACTTTAAATCATTTGTAATCGAATAATGATGGTTTATTTGATAGAAACTTATTTCTTTTACTTTTATTTCTTTATCATTTATCAAAACTTGTGCTTGTCCACTATTATTTATCGAATATTCGCTTTCTTTAGATAATAAAAATACTTCTTTTAAAATATTTACAAAATTATATTTTTCTTCAAAATCATTTCCTATACAATATTTTATATTATTTATTTGTAAGTCATATCTTTTATTTCCTTTTTTTAATGTTAATAGATTCATAATTTTATAAAAGAATCTGCATTTACTGTTTTTTCTTGATTAGAGACCCCACCAACAATAATTTCTATTTTAGAATATTGCTTTTCTGTAACCAATAACAATCTAATTTGTCCTTCTTTAGGAACATTCTTTTTTAATATATTTACATGTTTAACAGCAGCTTCTCTATTTGGAAAAATCTTACAATAAACAGAAAACTGCATCATCATATATCCATTCTTTATAAGATATTTTCTAAAATGTGTATATATTTTTACTTCTTTTTTTGTTTTCATGGGGAGGTCAAAAAATAATACCAATCTCATAAATTCATAAATCATATAAAATTGGTTTAGGAAATAAATAGACATCTTTACTTGTTTCTAATTCTTTTAAAATACTTTCTAAATAAACATAAATAGCATTATTAACCGTTTGTTTTCTTCCATCGATTTCTATTTTCTTAGCTGTAAGTTGTATTAACGCTTCTCTATGTTCTTGTTTAAATAAAATATCTTCCATCATATTATTATAAACATAATGATCTACAATTGGTCTGAATACTTCTATTACATCATCACTTAAATTAAACATATTTTGTTTACCTCGATGAAAAATACCTAAATTAGGTAAATAACCTTTAGCTACAATAATAGAAGATATTAATGATCTAAAGATACTATATCCATAATTTAATCCAGCATTGATTACATCTTCATCAAATCGTATAAAATCATCACCAAATAATTCTCTAAAATACATTTTTGCAGCTAGACCTTCTCTATTTGTAACATCATCAATTTGAACCTCATTTTCAAATTGATGTAGTTTATTTATTACATCTTGACTTTTATTATTTACTTTTAATATTTCTGCTTGATTATGTATTTTAGCCCTTACTATTTTTTGATGCATGATTTGTTTTCTATTATTATCCCATTCTATTTGTTTATTAATATTTCCACTTTGTGAAAAATGACCATTCATTGGAAGTATGTAACTTTTAGGAATATGATCTATTCCACATACAACTGTACATACATTATTTTCTGTTAATTTATTAATTAAGGGTATACTTAAACTTGATTTATAATTATCTATAACTAATATTTGAATGTCTGAAATTGGTAGTAGAATATCATTATCATTGTAAATAACTTTAATATTATCTAAATATAATTTCAAACATTCACATTTTTCAATATATATGATCCTATGACTCATTTTTATAAAAGAAAAAGGCTCCGAAGAGCCGAGTCCGGGATAAACCCTTGTTTTGTTAGGTCATATAAATTTTTGCTAGAATACAACCACCTATATTATAGACTAATCGAACTCTAATTTCAATCTATTATCTTTAACTTCATATATATTTCCTAAAACATCTGTAGCAAATTTTCGGATATGTAACATTGATCCAGCTGATGGCCTTAATTGTTTTTTACAAATTGTATTAATTGGCTTTACTTCAAATATATTTGTTTTATCATCATTCGTCGCTGTAAACTTTAAAATTTCATAATGTTTACCATTATGATATTGTGTTTGACCACCATTAATTGAAGCATCATAAACAAATTTTTTACCTTCAGGTTTGATAAGTCCAATAAGTTCATCTCGATGCATTGAACATACAAATCTCCAATCTTCTAGAATTCCTTTTTTAATTTTTTCTTCATGATACCAATTTTTATCTATGACAAATTTATGAATTGTTTCTTTATAAAAAACATCTTTATATCTAACTGTAACAAATTTATATTTTCCCTCAGGAGATACATAAAAGTCTGTTCGATATGGACTTATTTGTTTTAAAATTACCTTTTTATTATTTGTATTATAGTTACTTGAAATTGCTAAATGATTTCCTAGTTTTTCAGAGTAAAATTTCATTGATGTAATTGCTGGTCCATTATTTTTCTTAGAATATTTAGTAATAGCTCCATTTTCATTATAATATGATGTTAAAGGACTTTCTTCTTTTAAAGAATACTTACCATTTTTATCAATTACATAATATTCTTTTGAATCTTTATAATCATTAAAATGATTTAATACCACTTCTTTTATTTTTTCAAAAGTTTGTGGATCTTTATGTTTCATAATGTACTTATCAGTATCATCATTAATAATATTATTAACAAGTTCAATTGCTTTCTTTTCTTTAGGATCATAGATATTTTTTATTTTTTCAACTAGCATATCTTGTCCTTCAATATTTCTTGTACTATATATTGTTTCATCCGCAATTTGCCTATTTGGTTTTGTATCTATTTTATGAGATACCTTGATAAGTGGATAATGCATTTGTTCTTGGGTAATATAACCTAAGTTATATTGATTCGACTCTTGATAAATATTTTTTAAATCAGAGATAAATGAAATATATCTTTGATCAATAAATTGTTTATCAGGTAAAACATCAAATACTTCCCCTGTTTCTTCATCATACAAATCACTATAGTCATAATGCATCAAATATGAATTAACGATATTCATTTTCTTTAACGAAGCAACAATTAAAGCATCAATAGCATGATGGAAATAATCTTGTTCTCTATCTTTTTGTAAATTTATTCGTTTTCTAAAAATATTAGTTGATTGTCCTCTAATTGTATGAACTTTCGTATCTATTTCATTATCTTTAAAATAATGTTGTAAAGTATTTAATACTGTACGACACGCATAACTTGTATCTACCAAGTTACGATTGATAAACTTTCTTGCCACATCTTCTTTTGTAATATCTTGTTCATCAAGTAAATTACTTCTTTTCTTATGATTAAAATTCTTATTACTATTTACAAATAATTTATATTTTTCTAAATTACCATCCGTAAATTTTCCCTTTAAATAAGCCATCATTGGTGTAAGATTACCTTTTTGTTGGTTTTCTAAACGAGATGCTAGTACCTTATTTGAAAGTGAATCATCTAATGAAACAGATATTGGAATAATATGATCTATTTCGTAAGCTTTATCATCAAAAATCAATGTATGTAGATCAATATCTTGTTGTGTATAAGCTGTTTTACAATCTTGTTGTAAATAAAGACGTACTTTCATTTTCGTTTTTCCATTAACTCTTTCTGGATCAATACCTACATTTTTAATTATTTCATCAACTTGATCATTTTCGTTTTTAAATCTTTTTTGATTATCATTTATTCGCTTTACTTGTTCCTTTGAATTTTTATCTCTTGTCATTTCAATAACAATACTATCAAATTCCCCATATTTTTTTCTTAATGCATTAATGACTTTAAATGTTTCTCGATGCGCTCTTTTAGCAACTGGAGATAGAATAGCTTTTTCATCAGGCTCGATATTTTTCTTGCCTTTTAATGATTTTCTATTTTTATCATATTGATCTATTTCATAAAGAACTTGCATTTGATTCATTTCTGTTGTAAGCATTTCTTTATTAATCATATGCATTGCCTTAAAAGACAATGAATGATAAGCAGAAACTCCTTTAATTGAAGCTAGTCCTTCAATTAGATCATCATCAAATTGAGGGTATAATTCTTTAATATCTTTTTTTCTTTCATCTATTCCTTTAGCCTTTGTACAAATATCAATAATTTGATCAACGATTGATTTATCTTCCAATACTTCTTGTTGATTATATTTTTTAAAGACTTTTAAAACTTTACTATATCCTTTGAATTCAGTAATTAATGGTTTATCATTTTTATCAATTCTAAATCCTGTAACCTCATCTTCTTGAGCGTCTAATAATTTAAGTAATTGTTTAACTGTAATATTTCCTTTTTCATTAACAAATGCAACAACCTTTTCTTTTTCTTCAACCGTTATTTTCTCACCTTTAATTGTTAAATTATTTAAATCATTTAACAAATTAAATAATTCTGCTGTATAAGATTGTTTAGGCGCTCTAAATTCATTTGGATAGACACTACATCTTCCACGCATTTCATCAATCAAATTAACATGTTTTAAAACACCATCCACCATTCGATAACTTCCATAAGGAGTTGGTGATTTTTCACTACCTGGGCCTTGATCATAACGTCTTCTTCTTGAAACCATTTCAATAATTTGATCACACAATTCTTCATTTAAATCTTGGTGTTTTAATATTTCTTTGAGTTCTTTGACATAATCTTCTGTTTTAAAATTATTTTCCGTTCCTCTTACTTTATGATCCTTATTTAATCTATCCAATTGAACTTCACAAATATATTTTCCATCATTTAATTCTTTAGCATTTTTTGAAAGTGTAGCTTTTGTTCCTTCATCATCTTGACTTTCATCAGCAAGTGCTTCTAAAGTTGTTCCTCTTGATTTTGTTATATGCATAATTGCTGTACATAGTTCTTCAGGCAATAACTTTTCTTTTAATCCTTTAACCCTTACCTCATAAGGATTATAATTTCGATAATCTTCAAAATATAATTCATTTTCCTTTAAAAGATTTTTCATATCATTTAAACGATTAGATTTTCTTCTTTTTAAACGTCTTGAACCCCTTTTAGTTCTTCGCGTTTCATTTTCTGCAGCAGTTCCTTCTTTGAAAAGCCTTACACCATAATCCACAAATAAATTATTATCAATATCTATTACACCATACCCTACAGAAGTAATTCCTATATCTAATCCTAATACATATCCGCTCATAATTCTTCCTCCTAACTACTATTAGTTTAATTATACACTTTTATTTTTCTATTCGATACAAACAATGGATATATTTTCACATTTTCTAGCACTATTTATAAGGTAACAAAACAGTTGTGTTATTTTGAATGATTCTTTTATTTAAGATTCTCTTTTATCCTTGATTGATTTCACCAAACATACAATTAATACAATATTCAATACAATTTCTATTACATTTAAAATTCTTTTTTATATATAACCTTTTCTTTTTGTTCATCTATAGTATATACTTTGTAAATCACCAATACCGGCTTATATAAGCCGGTATTATACTTTTTTGTACAAAAAATAAGAAACCTTTTTCAAGATTTCTTATTTCAATAAATTATCTAATACTTTAATCATTTCTTCTATTTTTTGATCACAATCTTTACTATTGACTGCATCATGCACACAATGTGTCATATGAGCTTTTAAGACTTCTTTGTTGGCTCTTTTTAAAATCGCTTCACTTGCCATGATTTGATGTGAAATATCAATACAATAGCGATCTTCTTCCACCATTTTTAAGATTCCATCAATTTGTCCTCTTGCTGTTTTTAAAAGTCTTGTGACCTGTTTTTTATCGGCCATCATACTTATTCAATTCCTTTATAAGTATATCCAGCTTCTTCAATGGCTTGTTTTAGTGTTGCTTCGTCAACTTCACCTTCTACAAAAGCACAGTTTTTTTCTAGATCAACTGTTGCTTGAATACCATCAATAGCATTTAATGCTTTTTCTACATGTGCTTTACAATGTTCGCACATCATTCCTTCTACTAATACTTTTTTCATTTTCTTTTCTTCCTTTTTCCTATTTTCTTGTATTTGAATAATTTGATGTTTTGGTTTAAAGAATCTTAATCTAAGTGCATTCGATACAACAAAGACAGAACTTAATGACATTGCTGCTGCTCCATACATTGGATCTAACAACCAGCCAAAGATTGAATAGAACACGCCTGCAGCAACAGGAATACCAATGACATTATAGAAGAATGCCCAAAATAAGTTTTCTTTAATATTTTTAATTGTCGCTTTTGAAAGTTCATAAGCCACAACAACATCTTGTAAATCATTTTTCATTAAAACGATATCAGCAGATTCGATAGCAATATCAATACCTGAAGTCATCGCAATACCAACATCACTTCTAACAAGAGCGGGTGCATCATTGATTCCATCACCCACCATGATGACACGATGTCCTTTTTCTTGTAAGTCTCTTACATGTTTTTCTTTATCTTGTGGTAAGACTTCTCCAATAGCTTCAATACCTAATTCATCAGCAATCGCATTGGCTGTCAATTGATTGTCTCCTGTCAACATATAGATATTCATGTTCATATCTTTTAAACAATCAATGGCATGTTTACTTGTTTGTTTCAAGACATCTGAAACAACGATTAAACCAATAAGTTGACCGGCATAGCTATAAAATAAAGGTGTCTTTCCTTTAGATGATAATTCTTTATAGAGATTTTCAATCGAAGAAAGATCAACATCATTTTCTTCCATCAAACGTCTATTTCCTGATAAAAGAATTTCTCCCTTTAAATTACCTACAAGTCCTAATCCTTGTTTCATTTCAAAATGATCTAATGAATCAATAGATAAACCTTGTTCTAAAACATAACTATGAATCGCCTTGGCAAGTGGATGTTTAGAATATTGTTCAATCGAACCCGCATATTTCAATAAATCATTTTCACTTACACCAATTGGATAAACTTCTGTAACTTGAGGTTTTCCTTCAGTAAGTGTTCCCGTCTTATCTAAAACAATCGTATCACATTTAGAAAGTTCTTCTAAGTGTTGTGCTGATTTAACTAAGATACCTAAGTTAGCCCCTTTCCCTGTTCCAACCATGATTGCTGTAGGAGTGGCAAGCCCTAAAGCACATGGACAAGAAATAACAAGGACTGAAATTGCACAGTTTAAGGCAAAGTGGAAATCTTTATTTCCAAGGGTCAACCATAAAATGAAAGTAATGATTGCAATTGTAATAACGGTTGGTACAAAGACACCACTGATCTTATCGGCAAGTTTCGCAATTGGCGCTTTAGAAGCACCTGCTTCTTCTACTAAACGAATGATTTTAGAAAGCGTTGTATCATTTGAAGCATGACTAACTTCTACTTGCATATAACCATCTAAGTTATTGGTTGAACCAATAACTTGATCACCAACTGTTTTATCGACCGGTAAGCTTTCTCCAGTAATCATCGCTTCATTGATAGAACCATGTCCTTGAATGATTTTTCCATCCAAAGGAATATTGTTACCTGGTTTAACAATCACAACATCACCAATTTGAACATCTTCAATGGCCACTTCAACTTCTTCGCCATCTTTTAACACGATAGCTGTTGAAGGCATTAACTTCATCAATTTTTCAATCGCTTCTGAAGTCTTTTGTTTAGAACATGATTCTAAATATTTACCTAAAGAAATCAACGTTAAAATCATTCCTGCAGATTCAAAGTAAAGTTGCATCATATAATGATGGGTCATATCCATATCCATTCTTCCTAGATAATAAGCCATCATAAATGTTGCATATAAACTATAAATAAAAGCTGCTGAAGAACCTAAGGCAATCAAGGAATCCATATTTGGACTTCTATTCCATAAAGTTTTAAATCCTCGAATATAATATCCTCTATTAATAAACATAATAGGAACAACTAAACACAATTGAACTAAAACAAAGATCATCATATTTTCATGACCTAAGAGAATACTTGGTAAAGGCCAATTCATCATATGTCCCATACTGATATAAAATAAAGGAATCAAGAAAATAAATGATAGAATCAAATTCTTCTTTTTATGCTCATTTTCATTTTCTTGAACATTTGAAACCTGTTTTTCACCAATATTTTGAGCTTTATAACCTGCTTTATCTACGGCCTCAAAAATTTGACTTTCACTTAGTTTATTTTCATCAAATTCAACAGTCATTGAGTTTTGTAATAAATTGACATTAACATCATCAACACCATCCAACCCTCTTACTGCTTTATCTACATGAGCTGAACAAGCACTACATGTCATCCCAACGACATCATATTTCTTTTTCATCCAAACACCTCCCACCCCTATAGGGTATCTATATCATACTTGAATACTAAAAAATAAGCAAGAAATACGCTTACAAAATTTCTTGATTTTCTAATGTCATTTTCCCCTCTTTCATTTGATAAATACAATAACCCCATTCTTTTCTTTCATCTTCTTCAATTAATTCATTCATACTTACCCCAAATAAACAACTTAATGCATATAAATGATGAATTGAAGGATATGTACTTCCTTTAAACCATCGATAAATTGGTTGAGGACATTCTAAACATAAATACTCTTGAATATCTTTTACTCTATACCCCATTTGATCAACACATCTTTTTAAATTCTTTCCTATTTTTAAAGGATTTATTAATTTTTTCTTCATTTCTATCACCACTATTATTTTAAAATAAAAAAAGAAGGCTGTCATTGAACTTGTAGTTCACTAACCTTCTCTTTTTTCAGACATTCTAAAAAATACAATTCCTAACATAAAGAAAATAGATAGAGCTCCTAGAGAAAGATTAACTTGTCCTGTCCATTGTGATAAAACACTAATCATTGTTGTTCCTAAAAAAGAAGCTCCTTTACCACATACATCCATCAAACCAAAATATTCTCCCGATTTTTCTGAAGGAATGATTTTTGTAAAATAAGATCTTGATAAAGATTGAATACCTCCTTGAAACATTCCTACTAAAACAGCTAACACCCAAAATTGCCATTGTTTTGTAAGGAAGATAGCAAAAATAGAAATACCTAAATACGCTAAAATACAAATAACGATTAATTTTGAAGTATTATATTTTGTTGCAAGTCTTCCAAATAAAATTGCGAAGGGAAAGGCGACAACTTGGGTAAGTAAAAGAGCTAGTAATAAACTTGTACTTTCAAACCCTAAAGCTGTTCCATAGGCTGTTGCCATATCTATAATGGTATAAACCCCATCAATATAGAAGAAAAACGCTAATAAGAATAAAAAAATCTTTTTTTCTTTTCTAATATTTTTTAAAGTCGTTCCTAATCTTTTAAAACTATTTGAAATCGCTTTAGGTTGTCTTTCTACATAATGCTTTTGTTTGTATGTTTTTAAAAGTGGTAGTGTTAAACAAAACCACCATAAAGCAATGATTGCAAATGAAATAATCATCGACATTTCCATAGAAAGACCTATTTTACTTGCTCCTAAAACTAAACCAAGACAAATTACAAAAGGGACACAGCTTCCAATATAACCCCAAGCATATCCTTGAGAAGAAACATGATCGACACGCTTTGGTGTTGTCACATCAATCAACATTGAATCATAAAAGATCAAACTTCCTGAAAAACCTATCTTAGCAATTAAAAACACAATTAAAAAGACAAACCAATAGTTGATAAATCCTAGAAGAAAACAACCAATACATCCAATAAGTAACATCATTGTAAAAAGCGGTTTTTTATAATCTTTTGTATCAGCTAATGTACCTAATACCGGTCCTAAAAAAGCAACAATAATTGTCACAAGCGAGGCCGTATAACCCCAAAAAGCTAAATAATCTACCGAAGATAAGCCTGCTTTTTCAGCTAGATAATTAAAATAAATCGGTATAATTGTTGATACTAATAAAACAAAAGCTGAATTGCCTACATCATAGAGCACCCAGTTTTTTTCTTCAGTTGTCATCTTAAATTTCATATTTTACTCCTTTTTCCCACTAAATGTATATTGATAAAAATCATCTTTTGTTTTTTCTAATGATGAAAGCTGCACATACTCACTTATCAATTCAACAGCTTTTTTGATGGCTTGTTTATAGAATTGATTTAATTTTTCTGTACTATCTTTACATAAAGGATTAGCCTCATAATTAACAAGCAAGCCGTGCATTTCCTGATAATTTCCTGTAATACGAAGTAATGCATAAATAAACTTTCTTTTTAATTTTGAGGGTGCAATTAATAAATCATTATAGAATTTCATACTTTCTAATGATTTAACGACTTGTTGAGCTGTTACATTAAAAAAAGGAGCAATGATTCTTGCATAATCAATAGATGGAATAATATGATTGGTAAGTTTATGTCTTATCGGATCTAATCCATCTTCAATCATTAAAAAACGATCAAATTCAACTTCTATTTCTCCATGTGATACTCCACTTTCATGAATTCTTTTTTCAATATAACCGTGACACGTTGCATCTAAGGCAAAATGACAAATAAATCCATAATAATAAGCTAGGTAATGATTGATTTGTTTTTTAGAAGTCATCATTTTTCTAAAAGTATCAAAGACTTCTTTTCCTGTTTTTTCGTGCATGTTATAACCTATTGAATTAATTTCATTGTTTTTTAATGGTAAATAATAAAACAAGAGATCTGGACCATGTAGTCCAATATCATAGAGTTCTTTATTTTCTATAATTATTTTTTTGATATCGTTTGGTAGTTCTTTTAAAACTTCTTGTCCAAATCGATAATGTGCATAAGTTGATGGCATTTTTTTATTTCCCTTTCTTTAGTTTAGAAAAAGCATACTTATTTTTAAGATAATCAACTATCATTTTTACGAAAAGAAATGTTAAGTAAAAGTAAAAAAACGATGATTCATCTCATCGTTTCTCTATAAATTCATTTTCAATTGTTTTAAAGATAACATCTTAATCATATTCTGGCATAAGGCTTTCATCAACAGCATAAGCTATCCTATTGTATAGAATTCTTAATAAATCTTCTTTAGCACCATTTTCTAAAAGCTCTTTCCCAAGTTCAGATTTAACTAAATGAGTTAGACAGTCATATTGGAAAGCATATTTAAATGGGGCATAGTCATTTCTAAACGTATAAATTGAATACTTATCACTGGCAAAAGGAATATCACTATCAACATGTGCACCATATGTACCATATTTTTCTAATGGAAAATCATTTTTTCTATATCTATAATGTATTGTATCTTCTGTACCATAGGTTTTAGAAAAAGCATAGAACTCCCTAAATTTATATATCTTATAGATATCCCCCTCTTTTTCAAAATAAGAGTCTGAATCTAAACCAATGGTCATTGTAAATGGAAAATCAAAGACTTTTCCACTTTTATATGAGTTAAATGAAACACTTCCTATAATATCTAAAGAACCTTGGTTAAAAGTTTCTTCTTCATGTATTTCATTAAATCTTAATTTTATTCCAAAATCAGAATCAACATCCCCACAATTATTATATTTATTAATATCTTCTAATAATTTGTTATGAGAAACATTGTCAAAAAGTTCATTGTAAGAATAAGCACTTTCTAAATCAACATTGGCTATTTCATTAGCACTGTTTTTAAGTTTGCTTTTTTCTTTTTCATCCATCATTTTTTTATAACAGATAAACTTATCAAAAACAGCTTTCTTTAAATTATTTTCAAATTTATTAAATTGAAAAACAAGTTTTCCCAAAAAATTGTCTTGTATATAAATTTCATCTTGATTTAAACCTTCAAAATATTCTTTTAGTCCAGGAATATACCAATCAGCATCTTCATTCTTTACAAAATCAAAAAATTCATCAAATGTAACATGTTCCATATAAGAGTCCCCCTTAAAAATATATACTCAAATTTTAGCACAGAAATAAGGAAAGGGTAAAGAAAAAGACGATTTTAAATTTCCATCGTCTCTTTATAAAATTCTATAAATTCATTTTCAATTGTTTCAAAAGCTACAAAACTTAAATCAACTTTTCTTTGCAACTTTAAATAATTCCGATTGATTTCATCATTTAATAATTCTTTTAGTTCCAAAGATAACATTTCATCATCAATTTCAAAAACTAATTTAGTTTCTTCTTTTGTTAAATCTCTTTGAATAAAATGTTTCCAAATAACATTTTGTAAAATATCTTCCACTTCTAAATAATAAGTAAGTTCTTTTTTTATCGGTCTTGTAACATCACTTAAATAAACTTCACTTCCATCATGCAACAAACATCCTAAAATAACTTCTTTACTATATCCTCTTGTCTTTGCTTCCTTAGCACAAGCAAGACTATGTTGAGCTACGGAATAAAAATATTGAACATGTCCATTTCCTCGACATATTAAAGAAAGTGCATGTGCAATATCTTTAATATCTAATAAACTTTCATCAACATTTAATGGATCAAAATATTTTTTTGTATACGTTGTAATAAAACTCATAAAAACTCCTTTATAACTTAATAGATGTCGTGCTTAGGGCACACACCATAATTAACAAACAACAAATTGTCATATTCATTCCAAATGAAAATGACAAAAAATAAGCTATTATTGAATAAAATAAATACAATAAACATGTTATAAAAAAACGTATAAAATGTTTATAAGCATACTCTTTTCTTTGTTTGCTTGTAACCGCACATGCTTCTTGATAAGAAATCCCTGTATACCAATAGATTGCCTCATTTTTATAAATCATGCCCGTAAGAATGGCAAGAGTTATAAACATATAATTACCTAAAACCAAACCTACTAAATCTATATTCTTGATATCCATAAAAATAATCGCCAACACACCTACGCAAAATAAAACCAGCCATGCCATAAATCCTTTATAACTTTTTTTCATTTTTATAAACCTATTTCCTTATAAATTTTTTCAATAATTTGTGATTTATACATACAATATTTTTCAATATCATTTGGATACAACTTTGCTGCTTCTTTTTTAATTTTACCGTATTCTTTTACAGTATTTGGATGTTTTCTTAAATAATTTCTAAAAGCAAGATGTCGTTTCAATTCTTTAGAATCTTGTGGACATACATAAAGATGATGTGTTCTTAAATGCTCTTTTCCTTCATATCTAAAAGCTTCGCGATCTTTAAGACCTAAATCGCCTTCATAAATATAACCATGATTTTCTAAAAGATAAATAACTTCTTTTAAATCATTTTGATCAATAACAACATCTAAATCAATGATTGGTTTAGCTGCTAGTAAAGGAACAGAAGTGCTTCCTACATGTTCAACAGCAAGCACTAAATCTTTTAAAGCTTCTTCTATTTCCCCTTTAATTTGATTGAAATCATTTACCCACTTCGAATCATAATCTACAACTTCAATATGTTCTGTTTTCATCTTTCAACATCTCCACATAAACGCTCACAAACAAGATTCCTACAACGCTTTTTATGGGCTTCATGCAAGGGATGGTTTTGAAAATTCTTTAATGCCTCTAAATTTTCAAACTCACTATAAAAAACAAGATCATAACCTGAAGTCAAGTTTTCTTCCATTTCCACACATAATAAGCCTTCAATTCCTTCTAAAGTTTGAACCGATTCTTTTAATTTTTGAAGTGTTTCTTTTTCTAAATAGTTTTCTTTAACTTCTTTTGTATAATTCCAAAATAAAATATGTCTAATCATTTTCATCACCTACTTTTATTATTTCTTTAACAACTTCTTCAATTGTTTTATTAGAAACATCAATTTTATATGTATTTAATTTTTGATACATTTCTAATCTTTCTACACTACGAGCAAGGACATCTGGTTTTCTAATTCCTTGATTGATATCTTTTTGAATTCTTTTTTCCAAAGCTTCTTTTTGACAAACTAAAGAAATAGATATCACTTTTACATCTTTTAAATCAAGATGTGAAAGTAGAACATCAATAATACTTTGTTCATGCATTACCCAACAAAAAATAATATGATCAAATACACTGCATTTTAAATCATTATTCAATAACATGCAGATATTCTCTAAAACTAACTTTTTTGTTTCTTCATTAACCATGAACGGATGCATATCCCAGCACCAATCTCCATCTATAAAAACGCTTTTATCTAATTTTATTTTTAAAACTTGGCATGTGGTTGTTTTGCCAACGCCCATTGTTCCACCTATTAAATATAATTTTTTCATACAAATACCTCAAATTTGATTCTACATTAAATATTTTAACATATATTAAAATAGAATTGATTTATTTATGATTATCAATTATTATTTTTATATAAAAGAGAGTAGTTAGCATCTTCGATGTTCTAATAATCGTCATCACGCTTATAGCCGGTTATTATGAGTAAATAACGAGACTTTTATCAATCAATTTTTTTGATGCGATAAAAGTCTTTTTTGTTGACTTTTTTCGCAAGAAAGGGGAAAACATGGAATATATTTTATTGATGATTGGTTTTATTTTTCTAATTAAAGGTGCTGATTTATTTGTTGAGGGAAGCTGTAATCTGGCAAGATTTCTAAAAGTACCCAGTGTAATCATTGGTTTAACGATTGTAGCAATGGGAACGAGCGCACCAGAAGCATCGGTAAGTATACGTGCTGCATTTACAGGAAACAACGAAATAGCTTTAAGCAATATTATTGGTTCTAATATTTTTAATGGTTTAATTGTTGTTGGTATCTGTGCTTTTTTAGCTTCATTTAAAACAGATAAAACGATTTTAAAAAAGGATCTTCCTTTTAATATCATCGTTACTTTCATTTTACTTATCATGTTATTTGATGGAAAACTTTCAAGATTAGAAGGAATATTTCTTATTTTATTAATGATTATCTATCTTGGAAGAATGATTTATGAAGCGATTTGTCACCAACAAAATGAAGACAACATAAAAACACGTTCTCTATTAACGAGTATTCTATTTATTGTTTTAGGATTAGCTTTCGTTATTTTGGGTGGACAACAAGTCGTTGATCAAGCTTGTATTATTGCTAGAAATTTAGGTGTTAGCGAAAATTTCATTGGACTTACGATTGTTGCTATTGGTACTTCTCTTCCTGAACTTGTAACTTCTATTGTTGCTACAAAAAAGGGAGAAAGTGGTTTAGCTTTAGGTAACGCTATTGGCTCTAATATCTTTAATATCTTATTTATTTTAGGATGTTCTGCTACACTTTCACCACTTACTGTTATAAATGAATCAATTATAGATTGTGTTATCTTACTAGTAAATAGCATTCTACTTTATCTATTTGCAAAAACAAATAAATCAATGAACAGAAAAGAAGGTCTTCTTTGTATTTTACTCTATGTCATTTATACAGCTTATTTATTCATTAGATAAATCAAAGAGAGCATTCCAAATAGGAATACTCTCTCCTTTTTTAACTCGCTCTTTTTCAAATTATATAACTTGATTTGGTGGCGTACACCGCTTTTTTTACTCCCTCTTAATGGTTGAGAACACCGCTTTTTTGGTGGATTACCGCCTACAAATAGTATATTACCACACAACTTATAAGATTCAATACATTTCAAAATATTTTCTATTTTTTATAAAAACAAAATTTGAACAATTTCATTTCAACTAAAAACAATAAATTTGTTGTCTTTTTAACTCTCATCAAATAAGATTAGATTATAGGAGGTCATTCTATGATTTATTTAAGTAGTTTTAAATTAAGTAACCAAAAACTTAAAAATCCTAATATTTATCCTTATAGTGTCTTTAAAGATAAATACATTGAACCCTTTTCTTTTGCACCTATTACTATTTTCTATGGAAATAATGGTTGTGGAAAATCTACTCTTTTAAATATTATTGCTGGAAAACTAAAGATAAAAGGAAAAGAAAGCCCTGCAAGCAATAATTATGGTTCAGAAAATTATTGTCAAAGATTTGAAAATGAATGTGCCTATAGTTTGGGAAGTAATGAATACGGTGTTCCTTTTTATCATCTTCCTGAAAATAGTCGTTATATCAAAAGTGAAGATATTCTCTATGAAATTAAAAAAATACAACAAAAAGCAATTTTAGAACATGGATTAACTTATGATTATATGCAAGATGGTTTATCTTTAGAAAAAGCTCAAAGTATTTTGGATCATAAAAAAGAACAAAGAATAGAAAATATTATTTTTTCTCAAGAAAAGTATTCCAACGGTGAAACCTCTTTACAGTTTTTTCAAGAATACCTTATACCTGAAGCGCTTTATTTATTAGATGAACCTGAAGTTTCTTTATCCCCTGCCAACCAGGTTGCATTAGCTCATGAAATTAATAAACTCACACATTATTTAGGATGTCAATTTGTTATTGCTACTCATTCTCCTTTTATGTTAGGAACTTTAGATGCTAAAATATATAATCTTGATGCTAAAGAATGCCAAGTCACTCCTTGGTATCAATTAGAAAACGTACGTTATTTTTATGACTTTTTCAAAAAACACGAAAAAGAGTTCACTCAATGAGCTCTTTTTTTTCTTTCACATATTGACAAATCTTATAATGTATTATACTGTATTAGTGTACTAGTGACACTAATACAGTTAGGAGGACTCTATGTTTATAATAGATATTCAAAGTAAAGTTCCTATTTTTGAACAATTAAAAAAACAAATCTTAGAATTTATCTCTATCGGCATTTTACTTCCTAATGATAAATTACCTTCGGTTAGATCTCTTGCAACAGATATTGGCGTTAATCCTAATACTGTTTCTAAGGCCTATCAAGAATTAGAGAACCAAGGTTATATTTATTCCGTTAAAGGAAAAGGATGTTTTATTGCTGATAATCAAACTGATCAATTGATTAAAGACGATAAATTAGATGATTTTAAAGGATGTGTCAATGAAATGAAAAAGCATCAAATTACCAAAGACAAATTATTAGAAATTATTGAAGAAGTATATAAGGAGGAAACGGTATGATTGAAATTAAAGATGTGATGAAATCTTTTGAAAATAAAAATGTTTTAAATCACTTAAATGTCACAATTTCCTCAGGAAGTATTTTTGGTTTGATCGGTCCTAATGGAGCTGGGAAATCAACCTTACTTTATTTATTAAATGGGATTTCTAAATGCGATGAAGGAAGTATTTTATTTGATGGAAAAGATGTTTATGAAAATCCTGATGTTAAAAAAGATATTTTATTCATTAGTGATGATCCCTACTATTTTCACTTTGCTACTATTGATGAAATGAAAGATTTCTATCTTACTTTTTATCCACAATTCAATTTAGAAACCTATCAACATTATGTCGATTTATTCCGTTTACCACAAAATAAACCTTTAAAAGACTATTCAAAAGGAATGAAAAGACAAGCAATGCTTGCTTTAGCACTTGCAATTGCACCAAAATATTTATTATTAGATGAAGCTTTTGATGGTTTAGACCCTGTTATGCGTTTAGCATTTAAAAAAGCTATTAATCAAATGATTGATGAAAATATGACAGTCATTATTTCATCTCATAATTTAAGAGAATTAGAAGATATTTGTGATAGCTTTGGGATTTTAGACAATGGATGTATGACAACATCGGGTGATCTCTATGATATTAAAGATCATATTCATAAAATACAATTAGCTTTTAAAGAAGAATTAAACAAAGAAGAATTCAGTCATTTAGATGTTCTCTCTTTCCATAAACAATCAAGAGTGATCAATATGGTTGTTAAGGGAGACATCAATGAAATTAAAGATTATTTAAGAATGTTCAATCCTATTATGTTAGAAGTTTTACCTGTAAATTTAGAAGAAATATTTATATATGAAATGGAAAGAAAGGGGTATGGTGTCTATGATTAATAAAGATTATTTTAAATATTTAATAAAACAAAATAAGAAATATCTTATTCTTATTTATGTAATTGGAATCATTATTCCTTTTTGGATGTTCAATGAACATACACCTACATTATGTACAACAGGCGTTCTTTCCCTTGTCTATGGATTAGGTTTATCATGTATTGTTCCTATTTATTTATTTTCTTTTTTACAAAAAAAGAAAAGTAATATACTTTACTTTTCCTTGCCAATAAAAAAAGAATCACTTTATTTAACAACAAGTCTATTTTCTTACTTTGCAACTATTCTACCTGTTGTTATTTATCAACTCATTACTCAAAGCATTGTTGCTTATAAAATGAATATTTCTTTTGGCGGCTTTATTCTAACAATAATTTTGACAATCGTCCATATGTTTGCCATGAATACCCTTATTACAACAATTACTCTTTTAACCCAAAATAGTGTTGATAACTTTATTTGTTCATTTGCTTATATTTTCCTTCCTCTACTTATCTATATTGCACTTAATAATTGTGCATCAAATATTGTATACACCATGATGCTCGGTAAAGGAAATTATACACGAAGTCTTAATGCTATTCTTTATTATTTAAGTATTCCTTATAATGGATTAGCTCAAATGAAATATATAGGACTACCTGTAACTCATATCTCGTCAATCTATTGGTTTATAATTAGTATTGCTCTCTCTTTTGTAAACTACCGCTTATTTATCAAGCGTACAGTTGAACAAAGTGAAACACATACGAAATCATTCTTTATGTATCCGTTGATTATTATTTTTGGAATATTTGCGATGTTACTTGTTATGTATACGACAGATTTTAAATCAAATGTTCTGACATTTACAATAATCTTTATGATTTATTTAATTATGTACTATTTTTCTAAAAGAAAAGTTTACTTTAATTGGAAAATTCCAACAATCTTTATTCTTTTAGTCGTAAGTTGTATCGGTTTTTCAAGTGTTTACGCTGATACAAAAGGATTTCATTCAATTTATGAAGTTCCAACTACTTCCTCAATTAAATCAGCAAGTTTTAATCTTTTCTTTGAAACTGACTTCGAAACAAAAACAGCTATTAAGTATAAAGGAGTCAATGTAAACGATATTAATTATAATTCTGGTTCAAAGAATAAATCATCTAAAGATAAAACAAATTTTGTGAATTTTATAAACAATGTCATCGATCAAAATTTGATTACACAATATGATGATTTTTACAGTAATTCTAATAATAATAACTTTTATACAATGAATGTTTATTATACAATTCATTCAACAACTGATGTAGAAGGTTTTGTAAATCGTGAATATATTATTGAAGAAAAGAATATTGAAAAAGTATTAGATCTGGTAGCTAAATACAATCTTTATAAATTTAATAATTAATTAAAATAGGTTGATGCTCAATCAACCTATTTCTATAGAAGGAGTCTTTATGAAAAAAACTACACATATATTATTTACTATTTACATATTTTTAGTCATCTGGATCATACTTTTTAAATTATCTGTTTCTATTGATCAATTACCACATTTTAGAAGCATTAATTTAATTCCCTTCTATTACCCAAATAAGACAGGCTTTCAAATAAGAGAAGTTCTTGATAATCTGATTATTTTTATTCCTTTTGGGCTCTATTTAAAAACATTAAATATTAATAGTGATCGAACAATATTTCTTGGTTTTCTATTAAGCATTTCATTAGAATTATCTCAATATATCTTTTGTCTTGGAGCAAGTGATATTACAGATTTAATTACGAATACAACAGGAGTACTTGTCGGTGTTGGTCTTTATTATCTTTTAAAAAAGATTTTTAAAGAGAAGACCAATAAAATTATTTTAGCATTAGCAGCTATTGTAACGATTTTATTTGTTTCTTTGATCATTATTATTCTTATAAACAATTAATGCACATAAATCACAAGTTATTCACAATTGTGCATAATAAAAATGAGGTCTCCCTCATTTTTTTATTCTGTTGGATGACGATCACCTAATAAATAATCATCTACATGTTCAAAGATATATTGAATAGATAATGGTTTTCTTCCTGTAAGTGAACTAAAATCACTAACAGGAACATCTAAATAGCCTTGTGTGACAGTTGTTCCAAAAGTAACCATTCCTTCTGATGTTGCTTTAATTGGACTTTTTGAAAAATCTCCATCCGTATTTCTAGGAACACCAATTGAATCAAAATAAGCATAAAGTTCATCATCTGTAAGTCTTGTATAAGTGATATGATTTCCTGTTGCTTTGTTTCCAATAGCTAAGAAATCTTCATAAGATAGTGGTTCTAAACCATTAATATTTAAAACAGCTCGATGTAATAAATGATTATTTAAAGCACAAGCTGCTGCATAAGCGCAATCCTTACGTGAAATAAACCACACACGTCCATCACCCATATTTTTAGAAATTGTTGTTTCTTTAGCTTCTACTGCTCTTAAATAGTCACTTGTAAATGCTTCAACAAAAAGAGAATTTCTTAAAAAGATATAATCAAGCGATGTATTTTGAATAATTGCTTCTGTATAAGAATGATCTACATTTTCAATGCTTGGGTTAAATGGATGTGCTGCTGATAAAACAGATGTATAAATAATTTGTTTAACATTTGCTTTCACACATGCATCTACTGCATTTTTATGAGCTTGTCTTCTTTTTTCACCTACAAAAGGCATTGAAATCAATAGAACCTTATCCGCATTTTCAAAAACTTTAACAAGTCCTTCAGGATCATTAAAATTAGCTATAGCTGTTTGAATCCCTTGTTCCTTATATTCTTTTAAACTTTCTTCTTTAGGTGCTGTAAATACTAAATCTTCTTTGTTCATCAATTCTAAAGCGTATTTAGCCACTAATGAACCAAAATTTCCATCAACACCATTAATAACAATTTTACTCATCGTTCATACCTCCACATGTGAAAATTATATCATGAATATTTTTATAAAATAGACCTTAAAAATTAATAAAGACTATAAGTTTTTCTTATAGTCTAAAATAATCTTCTACATATTTCATAAATTGTTGTATCGCCTTTTTTTCATTATCTTGACGATATCCTACAGCATAATCAGCATGATGATGACTTTCTTTTAAAGGAATCACTGCTACTTGATCATTTTCACTAATGACCTCTGTGGCCGAAAGTCCTATTCCTTCCCCTAAAGAAATAGCCATCACATATTCATTTAAATCATCTACTTCTTTTTTTATATAAGGAATCATTCCATCTAAACGGAAAGCTTCCATATAATCATGATAGTACTCTTTTCCTTGTTTTTTCGATAAAACAATAAGAGGTTCATTTTTGATATCTTTAATTGTTACATATTCTTTATGACTTAAAGGATGTTCTAAAGAAGTAACGACACAAATATGTGAATGATAAATTGTACGATAAATAAGATCTGGATAATTTTTAAAGTTATTACTTAAGCCAAAAGCAATATCTATTTCTCGGTTGTTTAATTTTTCAATACAGGTAAATAAATTAAAAGCTTTGATATCAATTGAAATAGCATCGTTTTCTTTGAATTGTTTAACAATAAATGGTACATGCTTTCTTTCAAAAGGACCTGTAATCCCAATCGTTAACACATCTTTTTGTAAATTTTCTTTAATATCATTATATTCATTTTTATAATCACTCAATAATTTCTTTGCAAGATCATAATACCTTTTTCCTTCTTCTGTTAATGTTGGATAATAAGTCCTACGATCAAAAAGAGAAAATCCCAAATCATTTTCCAATTTTGTGATTTGCTGAGAAATTGCTGATTGTGATAGATAAAATTTTTTGGCTGCTTTTGAAAAACTTCCTTGTTCGACTACTGCTATAAAATAATAAATTACTTGTTTAAACATCTTTATCACCCTATCTATCATATCATTTTATTCACATTAATGTTCAAATTGTGCGCAAAAAAGTGAATAACTTAAGTTATTCACTTTATTCACAACAATATTCACAATACACAAATAAAAAACACATCTAAGATGTGTTTATCACAAACTGGCAGGGGTAGTAGGAGTCGAACCCACATCAACGGTTTTGGAGACCGGTATTCTACCATTGAACTATACCCCTAGTTGGGTTTGCCTAACTAATATATCATATAAAAAACAATTATGCAATAGTTAATTGCCTATAAATTAAAAAAATTGTCTCATAAGATAATTTTGAGGAGGTTAAATATGAATGAATTAGAATTAACTATATCCTCTATCAAAATACAAACATTTAAAGATATCTATAAAATGAATGTTGCTTTTGATAAAGGAACTATTTTTAAACAATTGGATAAACCATGGGTGATGCAACGTGGATGATACATTATTACAAATAAGTAAATTGGACTTTTGTATCCAAGATGTTACTTTGTTTTTAGATACCCACCCTGATGATCAAGAAGCTAAAAAATATTATAAAGAAGGGATGAAGCATCTTTTAAAGATGAAAGAAACTTATTTAAAAAATGGCGGTGCTCTTACAAATAGAGACGGAAAGAATATTGAAAACTATATTAATGAACCATTTCCTTGGATGAAAGGAGGATCAACATGTGGTTGTATGAAAAGCGCTTGCAATATCCCGTTAATGTAAGAAAACCTGATGCTAAAACTGCTAAAATCGTTATTTCACAGCTTGGTGGACCTAATGGTGAATTAGGAGCAGCACTTCGTTATCTAAATCAACGCTATACGATGCCTTATCCAAGAATTCAAGCCTTATTGACAGACATTGGAACAGAAGAATAAGCTCATTAATGATAGAAATAAAGTTGAAAGTTATGGAGAAATTACAATTAAAGATACTATCTTTGTTGATGCTATAAATTAAAAAAATGCCCTAGCGCAATGCTAGGGTCTTTTAACGTAAATATTCAATTGTTTCTTGACGTCGAATTATTTGGATTAGCTATAATACAATTAAATTTTTACAACTTTAATTATACTATTTAATTATTCGCTGTAAACTCCCCATTGCTCATTCATTTCTTCAATCTGATATTGATATTTCAAATTTTCTTGTTTTAATTTCTCAATTTGATTGTCTTTTTCTATGATTTGAGAATGATATTGAGTGTTTTTATATTGTAAACAAATATTCAATAAAAGTAATATAATGATAATAATCTTTAATCTTTTCATTCTAAACACCCATTAACTTCAAAATAGTGTTTCTTCCTGCGATTCCATCAACTTTTAATCCTCTGTCTGATTGGAATTGTTTTACTGCAGCTTCTAATCCACTTCCAAATTTACCTGGACATTCAACACCAGATGGATCATATCCTCTACACATTAATGCAATTTCTACTGCTGTAACAAGGTATTGAGTTTCTTTACGTTTGACGTAATGTTGACCTAAAGCAGCTTTACTATTTTTACCAAAGTCACCATCTACTTTTAATTTAGCACCATA
>OLRT01000431.1_pt1 | contig 32826 bp, 29 predicted proteins | sample 1672021 | NCBI WGS metagenome assembly OLRT01 (sample SAMEA3136637, study PRJEB25190) | human gut metagenome | reverse complement strand
CATAAGTGTCTTTTTTTGTTTATATATTTGTCTGATTTAATTATACAATTCAGGTTTTATAAAGTTTTGATGTCATTATTTAAGTATTAAAAGATAATAGTAATATCGTTAAATGTCTAAAAACATATTTTAATTTATAATTCGTATTTTTAGATGATAATAAGTGATAAAGTTAATAAAATGATGAAAAATATAAAAAATAAATTATAATTACGAACTATAAGGTGAAAAAACAATAAAATACTTGCAAAAAATAGAACTATATAATATAATTACTAATGTAAGATTAGTTAACAAACGAACTATAAATTGGACGGAGGTAAAAATGCAGGCAATTCAAGAAAATAAAAAAAGTTGGTTAGATAAAACTTTTAAATTATCAGAGAATAACACTTCTGTAAAAACAGAAGTAATAGCAGGAATAACAACATTTATGACAATGGCATATATACTAGTTGTAAATGCTAACATACTTTCAGAAACAGGTATGGATAAGGGTGCGGTATTTGCTGCAACAGCAATAGCAGCATTTATAGGAAGTTGTGCAATGGGACTTTTAGCAAATTATCCAATAGCTTTAGCTCCGGGAATGGGACTTAATGCATTCTTTGCATATACAGTAGTTCTAAGAATGGGATATAGTTGGCAATTTGCTTTATGTGCAGTATTAATAGAAGGAATTATATTTATATTACTTACAATAACAAACGTTAGAGAAAAAATAATAGACTGTATACCACCTGTATTAAAACATGCGGTTACGGCTGGAATAGGATTATTTATAGCATTTATAGGATTAGCTAATGCAGGTATAGTAGTTAACGGAGCTACAATACTTCAATTAGGAAACTTAACAGATCCATTAGTATTATTAACTTTATTTGGTTTAATACTAGCTGGGATATTATTAGCTAAAAATGTTAAAGGAGCATTCCTTTTAGCTATGGTAGTTGTATCAGCAATAGGTATGGTAGCAGGACTTGTACAAATACCAAATGCAATAGTATCAGCTGTTCCATCAATAAAGCCGATATTTATGCAAGCTTTATCAGTTCCAATGGATCAAATATTTAGCTTTGATATGGTTGTGGTTGTATTTACATTCTTATTCGTTGATTTATTTGATACAGTAGGATGTTTAGTAGGAGTTGCTTCAAAAGGAGATATGTTAGATGAAAATGGTAAGCTTCCAAAAGCTAAGCAAGCATTATTTGCAGATGCTATAGGAACTACAATAGGAGCTTTAATTGGGACATCTACAGTAACTGCATATGTTGAAAGTGCATCAGGAATAGGTGAAGGTGGAAGAACAGGACTAACATCAATAACAACAGGAGTAATGTTCTTACTTGCATTATTCTTTGCACCGATATTTACATCAATACCAACGCAAGCAACAGCGCCAGTTCTTATATTAGTAGGAGTTATGATGGCAAGTTCGCTTACAAAGATAGATTTTAACGATTTCACAAATGCAATACCAGCATTTTTAACATTTGCTATGATGCCACTTGCTTATAGTATAGCTGATGGAATAATATTTGGTATAATATCTTTCACAGTTTTAAAATTAGCTACTAATAAGAAGAGTGAAGTAAACTTATCGTTAATATTACTTTCAATATTATTTATATTAAAATTTGTATTCTTAAAATAATAAACTAGCCTAGCACTAAAAAGTGCTAGGCTTTTTAATTTTTAAAATTAATAATAATATACGAATTATTAATAAAGTTTTAAAGTTAAAGTTCGTAAAATGCTTGATAATTTATGAAATATATAATAAAATATAAATACAATATTACGGAATACAAAGAATATTAAAATATTAATACTTAATAATATTCGGATGGTTTCAAAAAAATGAATGACACATCATATTTATGGAGGGGTAAACATGAAAGTAGCTGTAATAATGGGGTCAAAGTCAGATTATCCTAAATTAGAAGAGGGGATAAAGTTATTAGAAAGATTTGGTGTAGAAGTTTCTGTAAGAGCATTGTCAGCACATAGAACACCAAAGCAATTAGTATCATTTTTAGAAGAAATAGAAAATGATACAGACGTAATAATAGGAGCAGCAGGAAAAGCAGCACATTTACCTGGAGTAATAGCTTCTCACACATTAATACCAGTAGTAGGCTTACCAATAAAATCATCGACAATGGATGGTTTAGATTCACTTTTATCAATAGTTCAAATGCCGCCAGGTATACCTGTAGCAACAGTAACAATAGATTCAGGTATAAATGCAGCATTAATGGCACTTCAAATTATGAGTATTAAATATCCAAAAGTAAAAGAAGATTTAGTTTTATATAGAAAAGAAATGGAAGAAAAAGTACTAGAAGATGATAAAAACTTAAGGGGGTAATTTATTATGTTATTATATGAAGGAAAGGCAAAAAAAGTATATTCTACAGAAAGTGAAAATGAGTTTATAGTTTATTTTAAAGATGATGCAACTGCATTCAATGGGGAGAAAAAAGCTCAAATATCATCAAAGGGTATTTTAAATAATAAAATTTCTACAATAATATTTGAAATGTTACACGAGGAACAAATCAAAACGCACTTCGTAAAGAAAATATCAGAAAGAGAAATGTTAGTTAAGAAGGTTGAAATACTACCACTTGAAGTAATAGTAAGAAATATAACAGCAGGATCATTCTGCAAGAGATATGGGGTAGAAGAAGGTATAGTTTTAGATGAGCCAATATTCGAATTATCATACAAAAATGATGCATACGGAGATCCTATGTTAAATGATGACCATGCTGTAGCAATGAAATTAGCTACTAGAGAAGAATTACAATTCTTAAGAAATGAAGCCTTAAAAATAAATGAAATTATGAAGGAATTTTTCTTAAAAATGAACTTAAAGTTAGTAGACTTTAAATTAGAGTTTGGGAAAGATAGTGAAGGAAATATAATATTAGCGGATGAGGTATCTCCTGATACTTGTAGACTTTGGGATGTAGACACAAATGAAAAATTAGATAAAGACAGATTCAGAAGAAATCTTGGAGATTTAGTACAAGGTTATGAAGAAGTTCTTGCTAGAATGAGTAACTAGGAGGACATTTTATGTGTGGTATAGTAGGGATTTATTCAAATAAAGATATAGCTAAAGAATTATATTACTCTTTATATTCAATTCAACATAGAGGCCAAGAAAGTTGTGGAATGGCAATATCTAATGGTGACAATATAAATTATAAAAAAGATATGGGCTTAGTTGGAGATGTATTTAAAGAAAGTGAGCTAGCAAACTTAAAAGGAAATATAGGTATAGGGCATGTTAGATATTCAACAGCTGGAGGAAGCCATTTAGCAAACTGTCAACCGCTTGTTGGAAGATGTAGAAAAAGAGAATTAGCCCTAGCTCATAACGGAAATCTAGTAAATGCAAATTACTTAAGAGATATGTTAGAAGAAGATGGATATATGTTTCAAGCAAATTCTGACACAGAAGTGATTTTATATATATTAGCTAGATACTATAAGGGAGATATAGTAGAAAGTATAAAAATAACTATGGACTATATAAAGGGAGCATACTCTCTTGTAATAATGGGAGAAGATGAGTTAGTAGCAGTTAGAGATCCACATGGATTTAGACCTTTAGTATTAGGTAAAAAAGGTGATGAGTATATATTTGCTTCAGAAAATTGTGCAATAGATATACTTGGTGGAGAAGTAATAAGAGATGTTGAACCTGGTGAAATAATAGTTGCAAAAGATGGTAAGCTTAAATCTTATTTCTACTCTGAAAATTATAAACCAGTTAAGAAAAGTTGTATATTTGAACATATTTACTTTGCAAGAAATGATGCAACTATAGATAATGTAAATGCATATGACTTTAGAGTTAAATGTGGAGAAGTATTAGCTAAAGATGAGGATATAAAAGCTGATATAGTAGTACCAGTTCCTGATTCAGGATGGGCAGGAGCAGTAGGTTATTCTAATGAAAGTAAACTTCCTTTAAGTGAAGGCCTAGTTAAAAATAGATATGTAGGTAGAACATTTATAAAACCTACTCAAGAAGAAAGAGAAATAGGGGTTAAGATAAAATTAAATCCATTATCAAATGTAGTAAAAGGTAAATCTATAGTTTTAGTCGATGATTCTGTAGTTAGAGGAACAACTTCTAAACTAATAGTAAAATCACTTAGAGATGCAGGTGCTAGTGAAATTCACTTAAGAATAACATCTCCTCCAGTACAGTACTCTTGTTACTATGGTATAGATACACCGCATCGCTCAAACCTAATAGCTTCAGGTAATGATGTAGAGTATATTAGAGAATATATAGGGTGTGATTCTTTAAAATTCTTAGATATAGATTTAATGATAGAAGCTACAGAAAATAAAGCTACTTTTTGTAAAGCTTGCTTTGATGGAGATTATCCAGTTAAGAAATTAGATAGGGAGGAACTACTTTCATGTTAACATACAAACAATCAGGTGTAGATATAGACGAGGGAAACAGAGCAGTAGATCTTATAAAAGGGAAAATAAAATCTACTTATGATAATAATGTAATAGGTGATTTAGGAAACTTTAGTGGACTATATAGCCTAAAGGAATTTGTAGGCATGGAAGAACCAGTTTTACTTTCTTCTACTGATGGAGTTGGTACTAAATTAAGATTAGCTCAAATGATGGATAAACATGATACAGTAGGGATAGATTTAGTTGCAATGTGTGTCAATGATTTAATATGTCAAGGCGCTAAACCATTATTCTTTTTAGATTATATAGCTACTGGAAAATTAGTTGCAGAAAATATAAATCAAATAGTTGGTGGTATAGTAGATGGATGTAAAATGGCAGGATGTGCGTTAATAGGTGGAGAAACTGCTGAGATGCCAGGAATGTATGCTGAAGATGATTATGATTTAGCAGGATTTTCTGTTGGTATAGCTGATAAGGCGAAGATAATTTCAGGTCAAAATGTTAAAGCAGGGGATGTTTTAATAGGGATATCATCAAGTGGGGTACATAGTAACGGATACTCTTTCATAAGAAAAATATTCTTAGATACATATAACTATAAGTTAGATCAACATATAGAAGAATTAGGAATGAATTTAGGAGAAGCTTTATTAACTCCAACAAAAATATACGTTAAGTTAGTATTAGATTTATTAAAACAATATGATATAAAATCGATAGCTCATATAACTGGTGGTGGAGTTATAGAAAATATACCAAGAGTTATACCTAAAGGTTTAGGAATAGATATAAATAAAAATTCTTGGGAAAAGCCAGCGATATTTAAACTAATAGAAAGCTTCAATGCTATAGATGAAAGAGAACTACATAAGAGTTTTAACATGGGAATCGGATTAGTTATGGTAGTTGAAAAAGATAAAGCTGAAGAAGTAGTTAATTTTATAAATAATAGAGAAGAAGAAATACATGTAGATGCAAAATATACTGAATTAATGAAAGATAGAGCTTATATAATAGGTGAAGTTGTTGATACTCATGAAGGAGTAAATTTATGTTAAACATTGGAGTTTTAATATCTGGTGGAGGTACAAATTTACAAGCTATTATAGATGAAACAAAATCAGGTGGAATAAATGGTACAGTAAAGCTTGTTATTTCAAATAAAGAAAATGCCTATGGTTTAGAAAGGGCTAGATTAAGTGGTATTAAAGCCGTTTATGAAACTAATGAAGATAAAATAATAGGGCTATTAAAAGAAAATAACATAGATTTAATAGTTTTAGCAGGGTATTTAAAAATAATAACTCCTAAATTTGTAGATGAATTTAGAAATAAAATAATAAATATTCATCCATCGTTAATACCTTCTTTCTGTGGAAAGGGGTATTACGGTGAAAAGGTACACCAAGGTGTTATAGATTATGGTGCGAAGGTAACTGGAGCTACAGTACATTTTGTAGATGAGGGAGCAGATACTGGAGCAATAATAATGCAAGAAACTGTAAATGTAGAACAAGATGATGATGCAAAGTCTCTTGCAAAAAGAGTTTTAGAAGTTGAACATAGAATTTTAAAAGAAAGTATAAGATTGTTCTGTGAAAATAAATTAAGTATTCAGGGTAGGAGAGTGTTTATAAATGAGTAAAAGAGCATTAATAAGTGTGACAGATAAAAGTGGAGTAGTTGAATTTGCTAGAGAATTAAACAATCTAGGATATGAAGTTATATCTACTGGTAATACATTTAAGATACTAAAAGAGAATGGGGTAAATGCAATAACAATTGACGAAGTTACAAAATTCCCAGAAATGCTAGACGGAAGAGTTAAGACATTAAATCCATATATACATGGTGGAATACTTTATAAAAGAGATGAAAAATCTCATGTGGATACTGTAAATGAATACAATATAGGTTCTATAGATTTAGTAGTAGTTAACTTATATGATTTTGAAGGAACTTTAAAAGCTGGAAAAAGCCATGAAGAAATGATAGAAAACATAGATATAGGTGGACCATCTATGATACGTTCTGCTGCTAAAAACTATAAAGATGTAACAATAATAGTTGATGTAGCTGATTATGACACTATAATAGAAAAACTAAAAAATAATGAGTTAACTTTAGAAGATAGAAAAAGGCTAGCTTATAAGGCATTCTCAACTACAGCAAGATATGATGCTCTTATATCTACTTATTTTGCTAATGAAGTAGGTGATAAGTACTCAGAAATACTTAATTTAACTTTCCAAAAGGAACAAACTTTAAGATATGGAGAAAATCCACATCAAGCAGGTATTTTATATAGCCAACCAAATGCGAAAAATCCAATATTAAATTATGAACAATTAAACGGAAAAGAACTTTCTTTTAATAATATAAATGATTTACATGGATGCTTAGAAGTTATGAGAGAATTTAAAGATAGTGAAGAAGTTGTTTCAGTAGCTATAAAACATACCAATCCATGTGGAGTAGGAATTGGAGCTAATGCTTTAGAAGCTTATACAAAATGTTATGAAGCTGATACAGTTTCAATATTTGGTGGAATAGTAGGGATAACTTCAACAGTAGATGTTGAAGCTGCTAAGAAGTTAAATGAAATATTCCTAGAAATAGTAGTAGCTTATGATTTTACAGAAGAAGCTTTAGATGTTTTAAGACAAAAGAAAAACTTAAGGGTATTAAAATTAGCTAAAATAGAAGAGAGTTTACAACCATACGATATGAAGTATTTAGATGGTAAGTTATTAATACAAGATAAAAATAATGTATTAGCTGATAAGTATGAAACAGTAACAAAAGTGAAACCTTCTAAAGAGCAACTTAAAGATATGGAATTTGGTATGAAAATAGTTAAAAACATGAAATCAAATGCCATAGTTATAGTTAAAGATGGTCAAACTTTAGCATCAGGGTGTGGTCAAACATCAAGAATATGGGCACTTAAAAATGCCTTAGAAAATAACAAGGATAAAGATTTCAAAGGTGCAGTACTTGCTTCAGATGCATTCTTCCCATTTGATGATTGTGTTACATTAGCTAATGAATATGGAATAAGTGCAGTGGTTCAACCTGGTGGTTCAATAAAAGATCAAGACTCAATAGATGCTTGTGATAAATATGAAATGACAATGGTGTTTACAGGAACAAGACACTTTAAACACTAGGGGGTAAATTATGAAAATATTAATTGTAGGCGGTGGTGGAAGAGAACATGCCATAGCTTGGAAATTAAGTAAAGAAAATAATGTTGAAAAAATCTATTGTGCTCCAGGTAATGCAGGGATAGCAAAAGTTGCGCAATGTGTAAATATAAGTGACAGTGATATAGAAAATTTAGTAAAGTTTGCAAAAGAAAATAATATAGACTTAACTGTAGTTGGACCAGAGGTTCCCCTTGTAAATGGTATAGTAGATGAATTTGAAAAAGAAGGTCTTAAAATATTTGGACCAAACAAAGAATGTTCTACATTTGAGGGAAGTAAATCATTTTCTAAAGACTTTATGATAAGACATAATATACCAACTGCTAAATATAAAGAATATACAAATTTAGATGAAGCTATAAGCGAAATCGATAGTTTTGGATATCCAGTGGTCATAAAAGCTGATGGGTTGGCAGCTGGAAAAGGTGTTGTAATACCAGAAAATAGAGAAGATGCTATAAATACTTTAAAGGAAATGATGAGTGATAAAAAGTTTGGAAGTGCGGGGGATAAAGTAGTAATAGAAGAGTTTTTATCAGGTATTGAAACTTCTATATTAGCATTTGTAGATAACGATACAATAGTTCCTATGGTAAGTGCTAAAGATCACAAAAAAGTATACAACTTTGAAAAAGGTCCAAATACAGGAGGAATGGGTACTTTTTCTCCAAGTGAAATCTATACAGATGAGTTGTCTAAAGAAATAAGTGAGAAAGTATTAAATAGAACTTTACAAGGTTTCAAAAAAGATAATTTAAATTATAAAGGAGTATTATTTATAGGACTTATGATAACTGAAGATGGTCCAAAGGTACTTGAATATAATGTAAGATTTGGAGATCCTGAAACTCAATCTGTTTTATTCAGATTAGAAACTGACTTACATAAAATAATGGAAGCTATATTAGATAATAAATTAAAAGATATAGAAATTAATTATAAAAAAGAAGAAGCTGTTTGTGTAATGCTTACATCAGGTGGATACCCAGAAGATTATGAAAAAGGTAAAGTGATAACTGGCCTTGAAGATTTAGATGAAGATATAGTTGTATTTCATAGTGGAACTAAGATGTTAGACGGAAACTTAGTTACTAATGGTGGTAGAGTTATAGGAATAACAACAAGTGCAGGCAGTGTAGAAGAAGCTGCTAAAAAGGTATATAAAAATATAGAGAAAATAAACTTTGAAGGAATGCATTATAGAACTGATATAGGGATTAAGTTTTGTGAAGAAATATCTTTTTAAGTATAAATCTTAAAATTAGATAAAATAGTTAGGGATTTAATTAAAAAATAGATTTTATGGCTTAAATAATAAAATTTAAGTCATAAAATCTGACTTATAATAAGTGACTCGTTACCAGGTTGTTTAAATCATATATTTGAGCAATGTGTTAACGAGCTACCTAGTTAGTATTGTCATTTTAATTATATAAAAAGGGAGAAAAGATATGTTAAGTACTATAAGTTTAGAGTCAAGTGTTAGAAGAATATTAGTTGAAAAAAGACAAGGATTTGACCTTGAAGCTAAAGCTTTAAAAAAGGATTTAATAGAAAGTTTACACATAGATACTATAGAAAACGTAAGAATTTTAAATAGATATGACATAGAAGGAATATATGGGGAAGTATATGAAAATGCAGCAAAAACAATATTTTCAGAGCCTAACTTAGATATTGTTTATCATGAAACACTAGAGTTTAATGAAGGGAAAAGAGTATTTGCTATAGAATATCTTCCAGGTCAATATGATCAAAGAGGAGATTGGGCAGCTCAATGTATACAAATAGTAAATGAAGGTAATAGACCAGAAATAAATACTGCTAAATTATATATATTAACAGGAAATATAACAGATGAACAGTTTGATAAAATAAAAGATTATATAATAAATCCAGTTGATAGTAGAGAAGCTTCTTTAGAAAAACCAGAAAGTTTAAAGATGGAAACAGAAGTGCCTACAGAAGTAGAAATATTAGATGGATTTATAGATTTAAATGAAGAAGGGTTAAAAGTATTTTTAAAGAATAACGGACTTGCTATGACATTAGGGGATTTAGCTCATGTTCAAGGATATTTTAAAAATACTGAAAAGAGAAACCCTACAATAACAGAGATAAAAGTATTAGATACTTATTGGTCAGATCACTGTAGACATACGACATTCATGACTGAAATAGAAGATGTAAAAATAGAAAGTGGTAAGTACACAGATATAATAAAAGAAGCTTATGATATGTATCTTGAATCAAGAAAAAATGTTTATGTAGATAGACAAAAAGATATATGCTTAATGGATATAGCAACTATAGCTATGAAAGAATTAAGAAAACAAGGTAAATTAGAAGATTTAGATGTAAGTGAAGAAATAAATGCTTGTAGTATAAATGTTGATGTTGAAATAGATGGAAAAGTAGAACCATATTTAGTAATGTTCAAAAATGAAACGCACAACCATCCAACAGAAATAGAACCATTTGGTGGAGCTGCAACTTGTTTAGGTGGAGCAATAAGAGACCCATTATCAGGAAGAAGTTATGTATATCAAGCAATGAGAGTAACAGGAAGTGCAGATCCAAGAACAACTTTAGAAGATACATTGCCAGGTAAGCTTATGCAAAGAAAAATAACTACTGAGGCTGCTCATGGATATAGTTCATATGGTAACCAAATAGGACTTACAACTGGTCAAGTTGCAGAAGTTTATGATGAAGACTTTGTTGCAAAGAGAATGGAAATCGGTGCAGTAATAGCTGCAGCTCCTAAAGAAAATGTAGTAAGAGAAGTTCCACAAAATGGTGACATAGTTATACTTCTTGGAGGAAAAACAGGAAGAGATGGATGTGGAGGAGCTACAGGTTCATCTAAAGAGCATAGCGAAGAATCAATACTTACTTGTAGCGCAGAAGTTCAAAAAGGAGATGCACCAAATGAGAGAAAGATACAAAGATTCTTCAGAAATAAAGAAGTAGCACAAATGATAAAAAGATGTAATGACTTCGGAGCAGGTGGAGTATGTGTTGCTATAGGAGAAGTTGCAGATAATTTAGATATAAATCTAGATTTAGTTCCTAAAAAATATGATGGACTTGATGGAACTGAAATAGCTATATCAGAATCACAAGAACGTATGGCAGTTGTTATAAATGCTTCTAATAAAGATAAATTCATAGACTTAGCAAGACAAGAAAACTTAGAGGCAACTCATGTAGCTACAGTAACTGATACTGGATATATGAGAATGTTCTGGAATGGTAAAGCAATAGTTAATATGAGTAGAAATTTCATAGAAACAAATGGAGTTAAACAAACTACTAAAGTTCATGTTGATAAAGTTAACGAAGAAAGCACATTCTTTAAAAGTGAGTTAAAAGAAAGAGAAAGTGAATTAGCTATAGAAGAAGATATAAAAGATAAATTTATGGAAGTATTATCAGACTTAAATGTTTGTTCTAAAAAAGGATTAGTAGAAAGATTTGATAATACAATAGGTTCAAATACTGTACTTATGCCATTTGGTGGTAAGTATCAAGCAACAGAAGCTCAAGGTATGGTAGCAAAAATACCAGTACTTGGTGGAGAAACTAATACTTCAACAATAATGACATATGGATATAACCCTAAAATAGGAAAATGGAGCCCATTCCACGGTGCATTATATGCAGTAGTTGAATCTGTGTGTAAAGCTGTGGCTATTGGGGGTAAATATGATTCGATAAGACTTACTTTACAAGAGTATTTCGAAAAACTTGGGGATAACCCTACGAAATGGGGTAAACCATTTGCAGCACTTTTAGGTGCATATTATGCTCAAAATAGACTTGGGATACCTGCAATAGGTGGAAAAGACAGTATGTCAGGAACATTTAAAGATATAGATGTACCACCAACATTAGTATCATTTGCTGTGGATACTGTGGATGCAGATTATGTAGTATCACCAGAATTTAAGAAAACTAATTCACAAGTTGTAATGTTATCAACAGATAGATTAGAAAATGATGTAGTTGACTTTGAAATGTTAAAGAAAAACCTAGATAAAGTAACAGAACTTATACACAATAAACAGGTATTATCAACATATGCACTTGGATTTGGTGGTATAGGGGAAGCTATAAGTAAAATGGCATTTGGTAATAGAATAGGATTTAAGTTTAATGAAGGTGTAGAAGATTTATTTAAACCGAACTATGGAAATATAGTACTTGAATTAGCAAATGAAGATTTAAGTTTATTAGAGGGATATAACTATATAGCACTAGGGTCTACAACAGAAGAACAAAGTATAATAATAGAAAATGAAGAAATATCATTAGAAGAACTATATAATGCTCATTGTGAAACACTAGAACCTATATTCCCAACTAAGTCAGTGGATATAAAAGAAAAGATAGAGACTATAAACTTTATATCTCAAGGTGAAGCTAAAAAATCATCTATAACTATAGCAAAACCAAGAGTATTCATACCAACGTTCCCTGGAACAAACTGTGAATACGACTTACAAAGAGCTTTTGAAAAAGCAGGAGCAAACACAAATATAGAAGTGTTTAAAAACTTAACATATAAAGATATAGAAGACTCTATAGAAACTATAGTTAACCAAATACGTAAGTCACAAATAATAATGTTACCAGGAGGGTTCAGTGCAGGTGATGAGCCAGATGGTTCAGCTAAGTTTATGGCTACAGTATTTAGAAATCCTAAAGTCGCTGAAGCTGTTAATGAATTCTTAACTAAGCAAGATGGATTAATGCTAGGGATATGTAACGGATTCCAAGCACTTATAAAACTTGGATTAGTTCCATATGGTGAAATAAGAGAAACTACAGTTGATGCACCTACATTAACTTATAATAACATAGGTAGACATCAATCTAAGATAGTTAGAACAAGAATAGCGTCGAATAAATCTCCATGGCTTAAAGCTACAGAAGTTGGAGATACTCACAGTATAGCAATATCTCATGGAGAAGGTAAATTTGTTGCTAGTGAAGAAGTTATGAGACAGTTAATAGCTAATGGTCAAATAGCAACTCAGTATGTAGATTTCAATGATAATGCTACGTATGATATAGATTTTAATCCAAATGGTTCAACTTATGCAGTTGAAGGTATAACAAGTGCTGATGGTAGAATATTTGGTAAGATGGGCCACTCTGAGAGAATAGGAGAGTATGTTATAAAGAATATAATAGGTGAAAAGGATCAAAAGATATTTGAATCTGGAGTAAATTACTTTAAATAAGAATCAAGAAAAGAATAGTATATTGATTTATCAATATGCTATTCTTTTTTTATGTAAAAATAAAAAATAAAATGCAACTCTATTAATATATCGTGCATCTAATATATGTAATCATGATTACAAGGGAGGATATAATGATTGAAAATATAGCAATAAAAAGGATAGGTTTTCTTAATAAAAAACAAAGAGAATATACGGAATATAAATTAGTACAACAAGCTCAAAATGGATGCGATGAATCTTTTGAGAAGTTGATAAACTCTTATAAAGAGTATTTATACAAGACTGCATTCTTATATGTTAAAAATGAGCATGATGCACTAGATATATATCAAGAAACTGTGTACAAGGCGTATATAAATATATCAAAACTTAGAAATACAAATTTTTTCAAAACCTGGATAACGAAAATATTAATAAATAATGTAAATATGAAAAATAGGCACTACAATAAGTTTCAAGATGGGCAAGTAGAAGATTACATAGGGGAAATTGAATACTCAAATATAGAGGAAAACATAGATTTATATGATGCAATTGATAGATTGGGTGAAAAATATAAAACTCCTGTTATACTTCAATATTTCCATGATTTGACCATACCACAAATTGCAGAGATTATGGAATGTAATGAAAATACAGTAAAGTCATACATAAGACGGGCAAAGAAGAAGTTATATGATATATTGAAGGAGGAAAAATAATGAGTAAATTTGATGATATAAAAATGCCGGATAATATAGATGAAGTAACTAAAAATGCGATAAGAAGAGGGAAAACTAAAAAATATCAATATAAAAAGGTTACAAAAGTGGCAGCATCTATAGCTGTTATATCTACTTTAACTATAACAACTACATTTGCAGTAGAGTATATAATTGATTATTTTAATCATAACAAACAATCACTGTATCTATCAGATAAAAATGATTTTGAAAAAACGAGTAACAATATAAATTTAACAGTAAAGGATAAGGGCATAGAATTTACAATAGATAATATATCAATAGATGATAATTACATAATGGTTTTTCATACATCTAAAAGAGATAAAAATATAAATAAAATAGATAAAGATGCATACCTTGATAATCCAATTATATCTACTTATATGGATGGTGAAAGAATAGAAGAAAGTAGTGGAATAATTGAGCATGAAGCAACTTATATATCTGAAAATGAATTAAAAGGTATGCAAAAAATAGATGTTAGCAGTGTTAATATAGATAATAATGATGAAATTGTATTTAGAGTTAATAATATATTTGGTATAGAAGGTAACTGGGAAATATCACTTAAAGTAGATAAATTAAAATCAGTTAATAATACTTATAATTATAATGTAAATAAAGATTATACAATAAATCAAACTTATGATTATAATAATGAAAAAATAGATATAAAACATAATATTAATGTAGAAAAAGTAACTATATCTCCTTTAGCTAACACAATACGTATAAATGAAAAGCCGACTAAAGTTTTTAAAGATTGGACACCAATGTTAGGAAACTCATTTGCATTATTTGATGATAAGAATAACTCATTAGATGTATTAGATAAAGGAGGAAGTGGTGTTAATACTAAAACTGGAATAGCAAGTAATTCATATGAGTTTTTAAAAGCTGATAAAGATACAAAATTATTAACATTAGTACCAATATCATTTGCTCATAGTGTAGAAAATAAGGAACTAGAGCCTCAAAGTATAGGTAATTTACCAATAGTTTTTGAAACTAGTGAATATGGAAAAGTTGTAATAGAAGACATTAAGATAACTGACACAGAAATTAAATATACTTATTATAAAGATGGAGTAGTACCAGGTTATCTTACTTTATGGTTCTATGATGAAGAAGGGGATGAGATAGACATAAGTAGTAGTGTAAAGGAATCGCTAGATAGGCATACTGGTAGATACACAACTATATTAAAATTGGAAGGATATGAAAATGATATTTCTAAAATAAGAAAAATTAAGAAAGTATCTACATTCTCTCATAGTGATATGAAACTACTATACGATCAACAAATTAAGATAGATTTAAAAGAGTAATAATAAAGTTTATTAAAATATAGTATGTTAAGTAAAATTAACTTACTGTATTTTATTTGTGCACAAAATTTATATAATTAATATGTTGTGCTAGTTAATATCTATATAGTATTTTTAATAATTCATTTTTATATAATCAACCATAGTAATTTCAATGACTAAATTTAACTAACACAACGAGTTAATTATAAAATATATAAATTAGCACTCTACACTTGACAGTGCTAACAAAAGTGATACAATAATACCTATAAAGGGAACTTAATTTTATCCCATAAATTTTTAATTAAAATTAGGAGGAGATAAAATGACAAATCAAAAGGGTAGTATATCAATACATGCGGAAAATATTTTTCCAATAATAAAGAAATGGTTATATTCAGACAAAGATATATTTATAAGAGAACTTATAAGCAATGGTTGCGATGCAGTAAATAAATACAAAAAACTAATTTCATTAGGTGAAGCTAAAGGTAATACTGATGAAAATTATAAAATAAAAGTATCTATAGATAAAGAAAATTCAGCACTTATATTTGAAGACAATGGTATAGGTATGACTGCTGAAGAAGTAGAAAAATATATAAATCAAGTTGCATTCTCAGGTGCAGAAGATTTCTTCAACACATATAAAGATAAAATGAATGAAGAAAATGATATAATAGGACACTTTGGATTAGGATTCTATTCTTCTTTTATGGTATCTAAAAAAGTACAAATAGATACACTATCTTATAAAGAAAATGCAACACCAGTAAGATGGGTAAGTGAAGATGGATTAGAATTTGAATTGACACAATCAGATAATAGAGAGACAAGAGGAACAACAATTACATTATTCTTAGCAGATGATAGTAAAGAGTTCTTAGAAGAATACACAGTAAGAAATATAATAGATAAATATTGTTCATTCTTGCCAGTTGATATATATTTAGAAACTATAAAAACAGAAGAAACAAAAGAAGATGAAGTAGTAGATACAACACCTATAAATGATACAAATCCATTATGGCTAAAAGCTCCAAAGGATTGTACGGATGAAGAATATAAAGAGTTCTATAGAAAAGTATTTAAGACTTTTGATGAACCGTTATTCTGGATACACTTAAATGTAGATTATCCATTTAATTTAAAAGGAATATTATATTTCCCTAAATTAAAAAATGAATTTGAGCTTATAGAAGGTAAGGTCAAATTATACAATAACCAAGTATTCGTGGCAGATAATATAAAAGAAGTTATACCAGAATTCTTATTATTATTAAAAGGTGTAATAGACTGCCCAGATTTACCTTTAAATGTATCTAGAAGTTTCTTACAAAATGATAGAGATGTAAGTAAAATTTCTAAACATATAGTTAAAAAGGTTGCAGATAAATTAAAATCATTATATAAAAATGAAAGAGAAAATTATGAAAAGTTCTGGGATGATATACAAGTATTTATTAAGTTTGGATGCTTAAAAGATGAAAGCTTCTATGATAAGGTAAAAGATAGTATATTATTCAAAACTATAAACTCACAATATATAACTCTTAATGATTACTTAGAAAATTGCAAAGAAAAACATGAAAACAAGGTATTCTATGTGAGTAATGAAGAGCAACAATCACAATATATAAAGCTATTTAAAGATTATGGATTAGATGCAGTTATATTAGATTCTACAATAGATAATCATTTTATATCTATGATAGAATTTAAAAATCAAGGAGTACACTTTAATAGAATAGATGCAGATTTATCTGATATATTAAAGGAAAATGATAATGAAGATAATAAAGAAATAAAAACTGATATAGAAAACCTATTTAAAGATGTTATAGGTGATAGAATAAATAATTATTCAGTAGAAAGCCTGAAGAGTGAAGATACACCTGCTATTATATTAATTTCAGAGCAATCTAGAAGAATGGCTGAAATGAGATATCAATTCGCAGGAATGGACTTTGGTATGAGTTTTGAAGAAGAAAAGACTTTAGTTATAAATAATAATAGTTCTATAGTTAAAAAATTAGTTTCATTAAAAGATGATGAAAGTAAAAAAGAACAAATATCATTAATTTGTAATCAAATAGTAGATATAGCTTTATTATCTAATAAAGAATTAGATTCTAAACAATTAGATGAATTTATAAAGAGAAATAATCAACTTATGAGTATGGTAATTTCATTATAAAATATTATAAATTTATAGAATTAAATAGTAGGAATAAGATAAAATATGTGTTTATTTTGAAGTAATTTATAGTATAATATAAACATAAAGAAATAAAAAAAGAAATTACAGTCTTGTGGAATAGAGTGTGGTTTCTATATAAATAAAAAATTATTTTTTGATGAACTTAATCTTTACATCAAGTTCAAAACCACTCTTTCTATTGCGACTAGAAGAGTGGTTTTTTATTTTATCATATATGTAATTGGTAATTAAACCAATAGCAATTTTTAATAATAAATGTATTGACCCTAACATTGTGTAATACCTTAATATAAACTCAGGAGGTGGAAATAATGTATAAAATAAATGAAGTATCAAAACTAACTGGTGTAAGTATAAGAATGTTACATCATTACGATAAAATAAGACTCTTAGAACCGAGTAAAAGAACAGATTCAAATTATAGAATGTATAATGATGATGACATAGCAAGACTTTATCAAATATTGCTGTTTAAAGAATTAGAATTTCCGCTTCAAGAAATAAAGCAAATATTAGATGATAAAGACTTTAATAGAAAGGAAGCTTTAAAAGCTCAACGTAATCTTATCTTTAAAAAGAAACAAAGACTAGAGAGAATACTAGAATCAATAGATGATACTATTGAAAATTTAGGAGGAGAAACTATGAGTAAAGATAATTTTAAAGCATTTGGTTATGAAGAAGTAAAAAAACATCAAGAAAAATACAAAGAAGAAACAGAAAAGAGATATGGAAATAGCGATGCTTATAAAGAAAGCCAAGAAAAAACATCAAAATATTCTAAAAATGATTGGGAAAATATCATGGAAGAGGCTAGTGGGATATATGAAGAACTTGCTAAGTTAAGGGAGAAAGATCCATCAGATAATCAAGTTCAAGATTTAGTTGAACAGTGGAGAAATCATATAAGTGCTAATTTCTATAACTGTACTATAGAAATATTTAGAGGTCTTGCTCTTATGTATGTAGCGGATGAAAGATTTACTAAAAATATTGATAAGTATGGAGAAGGATTAGCTCAGTTTATGAGTGATGCAATGAATATATATTGTGATAATAATGGATAATAAATAATGGAAAAACCTCAGTAAATGAATTTATTGAGGTTTTTATAATTATAGAAATATGTAAAATTATGATATAATCTAGTTTAAAAGAAATTATAGTTTGCTTATGTAGTAAAATAAAAAAGCAACTCTCGCCAAAGAGTAATTTTGAACTTGATATAAAAAATAAAGTTTAAAAAATCCAAATAATCAATGGGGAGTAATACCCTAAATACATAGACTGTAATTTCTTTTTATATTATTATTACATCAGAATATCAATTCAAATAAGCTAAATCCTATTTAATAAACTAAAGATAATTTCAAAAATATTAATAAATATACTAATTTAACTTAGTTTTATTAAAATTAGTATATAAAATATAACAAGGAGCTAAATAATGGGGAATATATTACTTTTAGAAGATGACAAATCTCTAAACAGAGGAATCAGTTTCAAGCTAAAAAAAGAAGGATATAATGTATGTACAGCTTTTAACATAAAAGAAGCTAAAGATGTTTTTGAAAATAATAAAGTAGATTTAATAATTTCAGATGTTGGACTTCCTGACGGAAGTGGATTTGATTTTTGTGAAGAAATAAGAAAAATCAGTAATGTACATATAATAATGCTAACTGCACTAGACCAAGAAATAGATATAGTAGCAGGATATGACATTGGAGCAGATGATTATATAACAAAACCATTTAGTTTAATAGTGCTAATATCAAAAGTTAATGCATTCATGAGAAGAATCGGAAATACAATAATAGAAAATATAATATTTTGTGATAAATTAAAATTTGATTATGTAGAAAATAAATTAACTAAAGATAAAGAAGAGATACTTCTAAGTAAAAATGAAGGAAAATTATTAAAATACTTAATGGAAAATTCAAGTCAAACGGTTACAAAGGAGAAATTAATGGAAGCTCTTTGGGATATTGATGGAAACTTTGTTGATGAAAATACAGTAGCAGTTAATATAAGAAGACTTAGACAAAAGGTAGAGGATAATCCATCTGAGCCAGAATATATAAAAAATATAAGAGGTGTGGGATATACCTTTGCAAAGAGGTGTATAAAAAAATGATAAATATAATAAGAAAAGAACCTGTAATAAAAAAATCAATATTTATAATGATGATGAGCATAATAGTTATATTTAGCATTTTCACAGTATTTCAATACAATAACTTAAAGAATATATATTTAGAGCAAGAAAATATAAACAAAAGAGTAGTAGGAATACTAGTAAATAAATATCCTCAACAAGAGGTAGATATAGTTAAATCCATATATAAACAAGATAATCGATATTTAGACTTAGGAGCAAAAACTTTAGACAAGTATGGATATGATAATAACTATAATATGTATGAAAATGTAAATTTCAAAGAACGTTTGAAATATTTCCTGGTAAATAATTTAACTGTTTTTGTAATAATAATTATTCTAGTGTCATTTATAGTATTTAACTTTACTAAATATATGTATAACCGATTATTAAAAGTAAATAGTGATATAGAAAATATAATAAATAATAAATATATAGCACAGGAAGAATTTAAAGAAGAGGGTGTATTTAACAGAATATATACAGATTTAAATAAGTTATCAAGAAGTTTGAATTTGAAAATAAGTAGTTTGGATAAAGAAAAGGAAAGCATAAAAGAATTAGTAACAGATATATCACATCAATTAAAAACACCACTAGCATCATTAAAATTATATAATACATTATTAATAGAAGAAGAACTTGATGATGAGGATAGAATTGAGTTTTTAAAGACGAATGAAATGTCTATTAATAAATTACATAATCTCATAGATTCATTAGTTAATATATCTAGGCTAGAAGCAAGCATGATAAACATTAAAATAGAAAATAAAAGTATAAAACAAACTTTGATAAAAGCTATAAATAGCACAGTACCCAAAGCTAATCAAAAAAATATAAATATAAATATAGAGGATTTTGAGGATATAGAAATTCCTCATGATACAAAATGGACAGAAGAAAGTATATTCAATGTATTAGAAAATGCAGTTAAATATAGCTCTGAAAATAAAGATATAAATGTACAAGTTTCAGAAACTATAAACTTTATAAGGATAGATATTAAAGATAATGGTATTGGAATTGATAAGTCGGAGTACAACAATATATTTAAAAGATTTTATAGAAGTGAAAAAGTTGATGATATTGAAGGTTCAGGGATAGGTCTTTATTTAAGTAGGAAGATACTAGAGAAACAAGGTGGAAACATTATAGTATCATCACAAAAAGAACAAGGAAGTAAATTTTCTTTATTCCTTACAAAAGTGTAAGACTAGTTGTAAGTGATTTGAAAGACTTAGGTTGTATTATTAAAGTATAAATAATACAGATAAGGGGAAAAGAAAAATGAATATATTAAAAACTAGTAATTTAAAGAAATATTATGGAAATGGTGAAAATTTAGTTAAAGCAATAGACAATGCCAATATAGATATAAAAGAAGGTGAGTTTGTAGCTATAGTTGGTAAATCAGGATCTGGAAAAAGTACATTACTTCATATGATGGGTGGACTTGATAATCCAACAGAAGGAAAGGTATACATAAACGATAAAGATATATTCTCTCTGAAAGAAGAGGAACTAGCTATATTTAGAAGAAAAAATATAGGGTTTATATTCCAAAATTTCAATCTAATACCATCACTTAATGTATGGGAGAATATAACGCTTCCTGTAGGGCTTGATGGAAAAGAAATTAATAAGCCATTTGTAACTGATATTATAAATTCTTTAGGTTTAGAAAGTAAAGTAGATGCACTACCGAATACATTATCAGGTGGGCAACAACAAAGAGTTGCTATAGCTCGTGCATTAGTAGCAAGACCTGCAATAATACTTGCAGATGAGCCAACAGGAAATCTAGATTCTAAAACTTCTGATGAAGTTATGAGCTTATTAAAAACTATGATAAAAAAATACAATCAAACATTAGTAATGATAACTCATGATGAAACAATTGCTCAAATGGCTGATAGAGTAATATATATAGAAGATGGTAAAGTAGTAAAGGATGGTGTTACAAATGATTAATATCACTAAAATAGCTAAAAATAATATAAAATACAACAAATCAAAAAGTATATTAATTATTTTAACTATATTTTTAGCAACTACATTATTATCATCAGTAGCAATGGTTGGATTAGATTGGACTGAAGTAAATAAAAGAAATGTAATACAGTATTATGGAAGTTATCATGGATTGTATGGAAGAGTTGATGAAACTAAATATGAAAAAATCAAATCTCATGCAGATATAGATTCAACAGGAATAATAAATGGAATTGGTTCTATGAAAGAATATGAAGATGAAACTAAAATAGCATTAGCTTATGTTGATGAAAATGCATTTAAATTTAATTCATTTAAATTAGTAGATGGTAAGCTACCTGTTAATAAAAATGAAATAGCTATAGATGATATGGCTCTAAAAAAATTGGGATGTGAAGAAAAATTAAATCAAACAATAGAAATAGAATATGAAGATTATGCAAGTGGCGAAATAGTAATAAAAGATTTTATAGTAACAGGAATAACCAAATCAAGTGAAAGTGCACAAGTAAAAAAATCATACTCAATAATAGTATCTAATGACTATATGAACAGTACTAGAGATATGTCTAAAGAAAACTTTAATGTATTCTTCACTTTAAAAAATGGAGATAACATGTATGCTGATGATATGGAAATGATGATAGGCGAAATTGGAGAAAACTTTGGTATAAAAAAAGTTTACACAGCAGTAAATGAAAATTACATAAATTTATCAAAGCCAGATCCTTCTGTTATAACATCAATTGTAGTTATATGCTTAGTTATAATACTTTCTAGTATACTTGTAATATACAATATATTCTATTTATCAATAATAACTAAAGTTCAAGAATTTGGGAAGTTAAGAGCGATAGGTACTACTAAAAAACAAATTAAAAAAATAATTTTAAAAGAAGGTATGTATCTATCTGTAATAGCTATACCTCTTGGGTTAGTGGCAGGGTACATTATAAGTGAAGTAATAGCAAAATATTTATTATTATTAGATGTTAGTGTATCCAAATGGTTAACAGCTTTAGCAATAGGATTAATAAGTATAATAACTGTATATGTATCTTTAATAAAGCCTATGAAAGTAGCATCTAAAGTATCTATAGTAGAAGCGGTAAAATATAACGGAGAGTCAACTACTAAGAAAAAAACTAGAAAAGGTTATGATTATATAAATGTATCAAGACTTACAAAAGCCAACTTATCATCTAATAAAAAACGTACTTATGTGACACTCTTATCACTTACATTAAGTGGAATACTATATATAGTGGTATCTTGTGCATTGAGTAGTATGGACGCAGAAAAAATGGCAAAACTTCATTCCTCGCATGATATAGTGATAAGATTAGATAATTATACTTTTGGAGATAAAACTAGTCCAAATACAGAGCTTAATATATTACAAAAGAAAAATTTACTGAGTGATGAATTTATAAATGAATTAAAAAAAATTAATGGTGTAAAGGATGTGGAAGTCACATCAAATATGATAAAATCAGAAATTCTAAATCTAGAACTAGAAGAAGATTTTTATGATATTATTGGAATAGATGAAAGTGCTGAAAATGATTTGGAAGATATGGAGTTATATCTACAAGATGGAGAAATAGACTTAGAAAAATTAAAATCTGGCGAAGAAATGATATTAAACTTTTCAATGTATGCAGATATGTATGATATAAAAGTAGGAGATATTTTATCTTTTGAATTGTATGATGGAGAAGATATTATAAAAAAAGATTTTAAAATTCAAGCTATAACAGATGGACCGGGAGTATTCGTAATACATAATAATATAATGGATAAGCTAGTTAAAACAAATACAAGACATAGTATTGGATTGACTATAGAGAAAAATGCTTATAATGAAGTAAAAGCATATGTAGAATCCCTTGTAAAAGCAAATGAAAATTTAAATGGTAGCTATATAGATGTAGAAATAGCATCTAGTGAATTAGCTATAAAAATAACTAAGATTATGGGATATAGCTTAGTTGTATTAATAGGAGTTATAGGATTTATAAATCTAATAAACTCTATGATAACAAGTATAATAACAAGAAAAAAAGAATTAGGTATGTTACAAGCAATAGGGCTTACTAATAAACAATTAGTACAAATGCTAAATAAAGAAGCAATGTTTTACACATCATTTATGTTAATAGGCTCATTAACAATAGGAAATATAATAGGATATAGTGCAGTTCAAGCTATGAGAAAATCAGGAATGTCTTATGCAGTATATGTTCTTCCTATTAATCAAATGATAATAATGATTGTATGTATAGTATTAGCCCAATTTATTTTAACTTATTTAATAAGTAAAAACTTTAATAAAGAATCTCTAATAGATAGAGTTAGATATAGTGAATAAAATTATATTTACTTAATAAATGCCTACAAGTACTGATTGTATTTGTAGGCATTTTATTTATTTTATACTAATAAAAAGTCTATATGTAAAAATCCTTCTTTAACTCCATCAATTTGAACTTCTGTTATTTTACAATTTCTAACTTCTCCATTTAGATTAATTTCAACTATCTTATCTCCACCATTGGCATCTAAATATCTTTGAAATTCAGTTTTATGAATTTCTATAGGTATACTATTATCTAATTTATTTCCATAAATAACAGTAGGTATATAACCTCTGCTTCTTATAGCTTTAGTTTTTTCATTTAAATCTCTGTTTAGTGCGTTTAGCATATTTTTTATCCCCCTTATAATCTATAAAAATTTAAGGCTTGTTTACCCATAATAAATAATATTTAAATAAGCATCTAATTATTCATAAAAAATAAAAATAATTTATCTGATAATTTTAACTTAGTATAGATAGATTAAAAATGAATAAAATAACAATGATATATACATTTTAAAAAAAGGATGTGGGATAATGTTCAAGCCTAAACGAGTTTTATTTGAAAAGGGTACTTTAGATACAGAAGTTGGACAAAATATATATAATATGATAAAAGATGATAAGAACATAGAAGTAATAAAGTTAACATCAAATAAAATTAAAGGAAATATACCTGGAGAAAATTTATTTGAACAGTATCGAGAAGGAAAAGAAACAATGGTAGTAAGTTATAAAAAAAGCTTAAAATTTCAGACCTGTAAGCCTTCAGCTAATTATCAATTACCATTAGTTTCTGGTTGTATGGGAAGATGTGAATACTGTTATTTAAATACGCAACTAGGAGATAAGCCGTTTGTGAGGGTTTTTGTTAATACTGATGATATTTTAGAACAAGCAAAAAAATATATAGATGAAAGGTCTCCACATATTACAATATTTGAAGGTGCAGCCACATCAGACCCTATACCTATAGAACCATATACACATTCATTAAGAAAGACTATAGAGTTTTTGGGTAAAGAAGAAAAAGGAAGATTTAGGTTTGTAACTAAATTTAATGATATAGATACGTTGCTTGATGCAAAACATAATAATCATACGGAAATAAGATTTAGTATAAATACACAAAGAGTTATTGATGAGTATGAACATCACACTGCATCAGCTAATAAAAGAATAGAAGCAGCTGTTAAAGTAGGCAAAGCTGGATATCAGATAGGATTTATAATAGCACCAGTATTTTTATATGAAAATTGGAAAGAGGAATATAAACATTTAATACAAAGTATAAAAGAAAAATTACCAGAAGATTTTAATGAAAAAATCATATTTGAAGTTATATCACATAGGTATACAAGTAGGGCAAAAAATAGAATACTAGAAATATTTCCAGAAACAACATTACCTATGAATGATGAAGATAGAAAGTTTAAATATGGTCAATTTGGATATGGAAAATACTTATATAATAAAGAAGATTTAACAGATATGAAGGAATTTTTTATGGAGAATTTAAAAAGTATATTTCCAAATAGTATAGTGAAATACATAATTTAATATCCATAATCAAAAGTGGAAAAATTAAAACTATAGTAATAATATATTAAAATTTATATATACTTTATTGATATGATTAAATCAATATTGGAGGAATATAAATGATAATGTATTTAAGAAATAATGGATATAAAAAAGGTAATCAAAGTAATATTCCTAATGTTTTTGCATTTACTATGATAAGAAACTTTTTAAATGATAAAGGTTATGAAGAAATGAGAAGGGAGTATTTTATTAGAGACTTGACTCCTAACGAAGTAAATCAAAGTATGAGAGATATAAAATGGCTATTTAGAGAATATAAGGGACTAGATGTTATAACAATTGAAAATAAAAAAGGTGACATAACTAAGTTTATATTATAAAGGAGACCCTCTTGATGAGGGTCTTTATTTATAGTAATTTACAATATAATTGTATAAATAGAATGTGGGAATTATAATATTATTTGCTTAAAATAAAAATTATCTGGAAACAATTATATAAACAAAATTGTAAATTGTAGGAGAGTTTATAATGATAGGATTAATATCGGATACACATGGTTTACTAAGAGAAGAAGTAGTGTATAATTTAAGTAACTGTAACTTAATAATACATACAGGTGATATAGGTAAATTTGAAGTTATAGAAAATTTAGAGAAAATAGCTAAGGTAGAATTCATAAGAGGAAATTGCGATAAAGATAAAAATATAGCAAAAGAAGATAAAATAATAGACGTATATAATATAAGAATATACTTAGTTCATGATATATCAAAAGTGAGTATAGACTTAAAAGAAGAAAATATAGATATTGTTGTATATGGTCATTCTCATAAAAGTAATATATATGAGGATAAAGGTATACTTTATATAAATCCTGGGTCAGTTGGACCACGAAGATTTAATCTACCTATATCTATGGCAAAGCTTAAGATATTAGATAATGAACGCTATTATGACTCATTAAAATTAATTGATAAAAATATTTATAGATATAAATGCTATGAAGTAGAATTTATACCTATAGTAATATAAATATTATATTTATATACTAGAAAGGAATGTTTATGTTTGGATATGTAAAAATAAACAAAATGGATTTAACTTTTAGAGAATATGAACATTATAGAGGTTATTATTGTGGTTTATGTAAGTATTTAAAAGATAATCATGGTGAAATATCTAGAGTATCTTTAAATTATGATATAACATTCTTGATATTAATATTAACAGCAGTATATAAACCAAAATCTACTATAATAGAGGAAGGGTGTATAACAAATCCATTTAAAAAGAAAAAAAAGATAATAAATGAAATAACCGAATATGCAGCAAGTATGAATGTACTTTTAACATATTATAAATTAGAAGATAATTTAAAAGATGATAATGGATTAAAAGATAAAGTTGCATATACTATATACAAAGGAAGATTAAAATCTGCTTATGAAAAATATCCTAAAAAAGCTGAATTTATAAAAGGTCAATTAGAAACACTATATAATCTAGAACAAGAAAACAATACTAATATTGATTTAGTGTCAAATACATTTGGAAACTTAATGGCAGAGATATTTGCATATAAAGAAGATGAATTTGAAAAGGACTTAAGGCAGATTGGATTTAACATAGGCAAATATATATACTTATTAGATGCCTATGAGGATTTAGAGAAAGATTATAAAAAAGGTAGGTATAATCCTTTTATAGGGTACATAGACAGAAGAGAAGAGTTAAAAGTACGAGTAGATAAATTAATAAGTATGACATTGGGAATGGTAGGTAGAAGAATCGATAACTTAAATCTAAAAACTAATACAGCAATAATAGAGAATATCGTATATTCAGGAGTATACCTAAGATATCAAAATATATTAGAGGAGGGTATTAAATAAATGTATAGTAATGTATATGATAATAAATTTATAAATATAAAGGAACTTATTGATAATAGTGAGTTTGAGAAAGCTTACAATGCTTTAAAAAGTATAAGTGAAAGATGTTCTAAATGGTACTATCTAAATTCATTATCTGCTATGAATTTGGGATATTATGAAGAAGGTGAAGAGAGTATAACAAAAGCTTCAGAGATGGATCCTGAAAATAAGGACTATAAAGCTCTTTTAGAAAGTTATAACTTTTATAGAGATGATTATAGGGATAGATCTTATAACTATAATAGAAGGAGACGTTCTGACTTAGGTGGATGTTGTTGCTGCTGTTGTGATGATTGTTGTTGTTGCTTAGGTGATGATTGCTGTGAAGATTGTATGAAACTATGGTGTTTAGATTCATGTTGTGAATGCTTCGGTGGAGATTTAGTGAGTTGTTTCTAAGGGTGATTTAATGAGTAGAAAAATAGCCTATAGTGGGATACTATTAGCGATAAACTTGATTTTATTGTTACTAATAAATGTTATACCGATTAACACATTATTTCTTATGGGCTTAGAATCACTTCCAATAGCTATAATAATAATGGAATATGGTCCTAAGAGTGGTTTTGTTTTTTATATAGCATCAGTTATTTTAGGTTTTATAGTAATTAATAGTAAATTTCAATGGGTATTAAACACTTTTACATTTGGAATATACGGTTTGATAAAATATATTATTGAAAGAGATAGACCTGTATATATAGAGTATTTTCTTAAAATATTATTTGCTAATGTAGCAATTTTAATAGTGTACTTTATATTAAAGCCATTTGTTTATATACCTGTAAATTTATTTACAGTATTAATTTTTGAAGTATTATTCATTGTATATGATAATATATATAGTTTATTTATAGAATATTACAACGCAAGACTAAGAAAAATAATAAAACAGATATAATAAAAAGAGATATGAGTTATTATTTATATGTTATAATTCATATCTCTTTTTATTATTTATTTTAATTTAAAGTAATCCTTTTGTTGATCGCTTATAGCTTTCTCACATTTACCACATGCGTAGTAAGTCTCTCCTAAATCAAATTTATTTGAGTCTTTATTATAAATTAAGTTTCTTTTATCTATTATACCTGTACTTCTTAGGTCATTTTTACAGTTTATACAAGTAGTGATATTACATAAAGCCTCTAAGTCCTTAGGAGTAGTATTTTCAATTAAAGAGTTACAGTTGCAACAAATTACAGAATTAAGGTCTTCTTTAGCGATTTCTACTGGTTTATTTTCCTCAGGTGAAAACTTAAATATCTTGTTTTCACAAACTATATAACCAACTTCAAAAATATTTGATTTACATTTTTTACATATTACAGAAGGTATATTAATATCTTTATTTTTTGTTTTTATATTTGTTTTATCATTTTCGTTATTTTGAGATATTTCTTTATTTGGATTTTTTAAATTACTAAAGTAATCAGAAAAATCTTTATAGTTGTTTTGTCTTGCTACGTAAACCAGATGGTCATAAATAGTAGCAAATTCTTTATTTCTAGACTTCGCGTTGATATCTATAAGGTTATTGTCTATAGCATATTTTACTATAGAAATATAGTTGTATTTAGTTGCAAAAAACAGAACGAGTTCATCAAATATTCCTGAATTAACTTTATCTAAAAACTCTATCCATAAATCCGGTGATTCTAAATATAAATTTTTACTTAAAGTATCTAAATCTTTTTTTACACTAGATTTCATTATACATCCCTCCATTAGTAATTAAAAAAGGAGTACCTCAAGGTAATTAATTTAAATGAGATAATCCTTTTTATTATAATTATATGTCAAGTATATCTACATTTGGTGATAAAGAATAAATGATATCTTTTCTTTCAACTATTATTTGACTAGTTTTTGAAATAACAGGATCACTTGCAATATGAGATAAAAGTTCTTTAGTTGGATTTATAGCAATTGGATTCCCAACTCTTCTTAACATATTAATATCTCCATTAGTGTCACCATATGCATAGGATTTATTTAAATCAATATCATACTTTTCTACAAAACTATCTATAGCAGTATTCTTACTTCTTGAATCCCACATAGGTATAACCGTACCATTGAACATTTCATTTTCAAAAAGATAGTTACTTCCGATACAATCAGTTACATTATATTTTTTAGCCATTTTTTCGACTAAAAAACCTGGACTTCCAGATATGAAAATTACAATATGATTATTATCTAAATGCCATTTTATTCTTGAACGAGTATATTTATATACTCTATCAGATTTTAACTTTATTACTTGATCGCTAGTAAAATCTATACAAGTTTTATCTAATCCGATTAAGGATTTTACATATAGATCACATATTTCATCTAAGTAATCATCATAGTGACCTTGTCTCTTATCCCAGTCCATAAAAGTATCTCTAGCATGCTCAAACCATGCTTTTTGGTCGATTATATCATATTTAATTAATTTTTTAAAATGTTCAACCATAAGAGAATCTCTATAAAGAGTACCGTCTATATCAAAAAAAGCTGCTATTTTTCCCATAAAATCACCTCGATTAACCGTTTATTTTATTATATTATAAAAAATGGATGAGTTGTAAAATTATATAAAATAATTTAGAATTATTTTTATTATTTAATGAAAGTATAGTTAGTTTATAGTATATTCAAAAACATGTGTCTTAATTATGATTAATTCGTTAAATTGAAGAAAATAATAAAGGTATATATGATAATAAGGATGTGATTTAATGAAATTTAATTTTGCAAAGGTTACAAACTCAAGGCTTATGGGGACAATGGGACTTTTAATAAATTGGGAAGATAAACAGGATAAAATAGTACAGTATTTTTTACTAGATGCAGAAGGTCTTGGATTAGCTGATTATGTTAGCTTAAAAAATCCTACAAAAGATGAAGCACATAGAGAAGAAGAAAGACTTATGGGTGGATTAGGATCAGATAGAATAAGAATATCTGAAGATGAGGCCTTATTTTTGGTTAAATATTTTGGTAATAAAAATTCATATTATGAAAAACCTCTTCCAGGTGAAGTTGAGGAGTACATAGATATTATAAATAAATATGAAACTAACTTAAATATAGAAGATATATATATGAAGATATGTAAACCTATAAAAGATGAGGTAGAATTTATAAACTATATGACTATGAGGTTTATAGCTTGGGATAGAGAAAGCCTAAGATATTTCTCTAGTAGTGAAGAAATAGCAAACATGCATATAACAAATATAAATGGAACATTATTAAAAAATACAGTAATACCTAAAGGAAATAAAAGATATATAAGTGAAGCTTTATATGAAGATAATGATGGATATTATACATCTAAGATAGCTTTTAGTATAGAAGAAAATCAAGATGGATTTAAAATAAGCTCTATGGTTGTAACTGATAAAGAGCCTATATTTGATTTTGAGGTTTTTGATGAGATATCTAAGCCTGAGTTTGTAAGTATTTACTCTATAAATAGAGTAGATGAATTTCTAGATATATTTTATAAAGATAATCCATTTGTATTAAAAAGTGATATGGAAAATGGTACATTCTTTACAAGGTTTAATTTTAATAATGATCATGTTAAGGAGAATGTATATGTAATTAATAATGATATTAAAGCGATATACTATCAAATGGAAAATGAATTTTTCGTAGGAACTTATAGTGATAAAGATAGAAAGTATATAAATAAGATATTGCAGTGTAATTATAAAGAATATCTAGATATTAAAGAAGAGTTATACTTTGAAGAAAATGTATTATATGATTTTGTTGAATCAGAATCAAATGACTTCTATGATTTTTTAGATTAAGATAAATTAAATAAAGCCATGAATGATTATTCATGGCTTTATTTTGTATTTATAATATTGGGGGAATATTATGAGGAATACATTTATATTATAGACAGACATAAATTTCTTATACTATCTATTATAAAAAAATTACATTTCTTCCTCATCAAATTCCTCCATATTTATAGGAGTCATTCCAGGCATCATCATATAAGGTGTCATAGGAGTCATTCCAGGCATCATCATGCAAGGCATAGGTTGCATTTGTCCACTCATCATCATCTGCATCATCATTTGCATCATATTAGGTGGAATCATTCCAGGCATCATAGGTTGCATTTGTTGTTGCATAATATCAATATACATATCATCTTGATTATATTCCTCATCATACTCCTCGGAATCGATAGGATTTGGATACATAAAAGGATTATACATAAAAGGGTTCATATAAGTCATATATCCGCCCATTGTATTTGGATTCATTTGCATACCACTGGAGTTTACATACATCATAGGATCTATATAAGGTCTAGGGTATATATAGCTAGCATCCAAATCATCATTATATTGCTTATTTGAATACATATCAAAATTCATATTAAATTACACCTCCCAAAAGAATATACATAAATACTATAAATTTGCTTTAATAATATATATATTAGAAAAAATATTAATATGTGCATTTTATCTATTAATTAAAAAAACTCTATGTTAAATGGAAGAAAATAAATGACTTATTGAATATGAATATATAGTTTTATATGTATAATTAATAATATGAGGTGTATAGAAACTTATAAAAGCGTGATTCACACATAGTTATGAATCACGCTTTTATAAGTTTGATAGGTATACTATATTACATACTTAAATACACATAAAAAGTGAGTTAGAGTACCGAGCATTATAAATATATGGAATATTTCATGGAAACCTAAATATTTAGACTTTAGAAAATTTGGTTTAGTAGCATAAATTACAGCTCCTATAGTATAGAACACACCTCCGATTATAAGTAGTAATAAACCTTGTGTAGATAGAGCTATTTTTAGTGGACCCATTAGGAATACAGCTATCCATCCCATTAGTACATAAATACTTGTAGAAAGCCACCTAGGGCAATTAAACCAAATTAATTTAAAACTTATTCCAACTATGGCGATAGTTATTATTATACTGAATAAAACCCATCCGGTAACACCTTTAAGTGCAATTAAACAAAAAGGAGTATACGATCCAGCTATTAAAAGAAAAATCATAGCATGGTCTAACCTTCTTAAGAAACTAATAACCTTATCACTAGAAACGACTAAGTGATAAGTAGCAGAAGCAGCATATAAAAGAATCATGCTTATTCCGAAAATTATTACTGCTGTTAAAGCTATAGTAGAATGACCTTGTAAAGCTGTTTTTATTACTAATGCAAGTAATCCTATAAATGATAATATTGCACCAGCTAAGTGGGTAAAACCATTTACGGGTTCCCTAAGATAATTGTTCATAAAAGACCTCCCAAAATAAAATAAGTAAAGTATGTTTTTAGTTATTATTAAAAAAGTTTGAGTTTTTGAATAGTATTATACTAATATTATACTCTCTATGTACAAAATCAGATATATTCTTAAAGAAAATTTAACAATTATTTTTATTTATATATTATGAATAAAATATAAAATTATAAACATAGAATATAAACTTATTAATCAATAGTAAGCCAGGATATATGAAGTACTTTACTTTATTTATTAAAAAAATAAAAAAATAATTTTAAAAAGTGTTGACGATATAATTTTTAGATGGTATAGTTATACTTGTCCTTAAGGAAAGGGCAAAACAAAAGAAAAAAAC
>OLRT01000428.1_pt1 | contig 33125 bp, 43 predicted proteins | sample 1672021 | NCBI WGS metagenome assembly OLRT01 (sample SAMEA3136637, study PRJEB25190) | human gut metagenome | reverse complement strand
GTCCACAGCGCCGTGCGCATCTGCCGCGCCGTGCTGCCCGCCATGGCCAAGGCCAAGTTTGGCCGCGTGCTGTTCATCCAGACCAGCTATACCATTGGCTGCCCGCCCAAAAACACCGCCGCCTACGTCATGGCGAAAAGTGCCATCGGCGGGCTGGTCAAGAGCCTGGCCGTCGAGTACGCCCGCTTCGGCGTCACGGTCAACTGCGTGGCCCCCAGCATGATGGAGACGAATTTCTTAAAGGATACCCCTGACCTCATCGTGCAGGCCGCCGCCGAAGAAAACCCCATGGGCCGCAACGCGACGCCCGCCGATGTTGTCCCCGCCATGGCGTTCCTGCTCTCCGACGAGGCACGGTTCATCACCGGCGTAACGCTGCCGGTCACAGGAGGGTCTGCCATTGTCTGAGACAACTTTCCGGCTGGCACGCCTGGGTGAGGATACCGCCATCATTGACTTCATCAACGAAAATTTTGATATGCGTCTGCCGCTTCTCAATCGGCCCGAGCTGTTCCATCACTACTATGCCGGCCGCAGCGGCATCCCGCAGTTTGCCGTGGCGGAGGAGGACGGCCGGTACGTCAGCGCCGCCGGGTACATACTGGCCAACACCAAGCGCAAGCCTGATATCTGGGTCAGCGTCTGGGTGGCCGCCAAGGGCCACAACGGCGTCGGGCTGGAATTGATGAACGCCCTGCCCGGCCTACTGAACGCCGACGTGGTGGCCTGCAACAATATCCGCCCCAACACCTGCACGTTTTACCAGTTTTTGGGCTGGAAGGCCGAACGTCTGCCCCACTACTACCGCCTGGGCCGCCGCCGCGCCTACTATCTGGCAAAGCCGCTGCGGTATTCCCTGCCCCCTGTGCAGCGCGATTTAGGCCTTGCCAAGGTGGCGGACGCCGCCGCCCTGATCCCGCTGGGGATGCCCGCCACGCCCCACACGCCCCGCAAGGATGTGTGGTATATGCGGCGGCGGTATTTCCACTACCCGCACTTCAAGTATGACGTCTGGGCCGCGCAGGAGAACGGCAAGCTGCTGGCCTACGTCGTGACCCGCACGGTGTCCGCCCAGGACACCGGCTGCGCCGCCGTCGTACGGCTGGTGGATTTCATCGGCGAGGACGCCGTGCTGCCCCGCCTGGGTGCCGCGCTGGACGCGATTTTAAACCACGCGGGTGCCGAGTACATGGACTGCTACAACGCCGGCATCCCCGCCGACGTCTGGCTTGCCGCCGGCTTCACCGAGCGCATCGAGGGCGACGGCTGCATCATCCCCAATTACCTGACCCCGCCCCTGCACGAGAACACCGAGTATTATTATTTCACGAATAAGCCCGAGAATTTCGTGATGTTCAAAGCGGACGGCGACCAAGATCGACCGAATTTGAAGTAAAAAAATGCACCGATGGCTTTTCCGGCTGGAAAGGCTATCGGTGTTTTTGATTTTATTTTAAATGCAAAATAAAAACCGCCAGACATCAAACGATATCTGGCGGTTTTCAGTCGGAGTGACGGGATTTGAACCCACGGCCTCTTGGTCCCGAACCAAGCGCGCTACCAACTGCGCTACACCCCGGAAAGAAAAAACCGCAGCAGCTGCGCTGCTGCGGTGTGGTTGGGGATGAGAGGATCGAACTCCCACGGGCGGAGTCAGAGTCCGCTGCACTACCATTATGCGAATCCCCATCGGGTTTTGTTTTGGGCGTCTGCCCTCAACGCTCATATATTATAGCGTGCCCGGTGGGATTTGTCAACGCTTTTTTTGAAAAAACTCTCCTTTTTTTGCGAACTTTTTTATCTCTTCAAAAATTTTGCGATCCTGCGCTAAACTTTTGTCTCCAGCATGCGGAAGATACGCGGGAAGATCTGCCCTTCGGCCAGCTGGGCGGTCATATCCTGCTGCGGTTTGGCAGCGGTTTGGGTTTGCATGGGGTTTCACACTTTCGGCCGATACCGTATGTCCGACACGGTGTAGACCGTGATGAAGGCCTGCGGATCCTCCTGGTTCATATAGTTCATCAATTTCTGGTATTCGTTCTTGTCCACGATGGTGATGATTTCCCGCCGCTTCTGCATATTGTAGGCACCGTAGGATTCATACACCGTCGCGCCGCTGTGCAGGTCGCTGAGGATGAAGCGGCGCAGCGCTTCCTCTTTTTCGGTGATGATGCAGACACGGCGCTTGATGTTGTGGTCAAAGATAAAGTGGTCCAGCACAAGGCCATTGAAATAGGTGCCTAAAATGCTTAACACAACGGTCTTTTTGTCGTAGACCAGCGCCGCCGAGAGCGCCACGCACATACCGGACAGCGACATGGCGCGGCCAAGTTCCATATGCAGGTACTTGTTCATGATCTTTGCCACGATATCCAGCCCGCCCGACGATGCGTTGCGGTTGAACAGGATGCTCAATCCCACGCTGACGACAAGGATATAGCACAGCACGTCCAGTTCCTGGCTGTCGGTCAGCGAGCCGATATCCGGGAAAAGCCGCTCAAACAGGGCGATGAACACCGGCAGCATGACGCTGGTGTAGACGGTCTTGACACCGAATTCCCGCCCGCAGGTGAAAAAGCCGATGATGAGCAGCACGACGTTCAAAATCATCGTGATGGCGGACAGTGGCAACGGCACAAAGTTTGCCAGCACAATGCCCAAGCCCGAAATACTGCTGACCGACGCATGGCTTGGCACGAGGAAGAAATACACGGCAGCCGCAATGATGGCTACACCCCCGGTCAGGATGGCGGCTTCTTTTACCAGGGCCGCAGTGTCGATTGTCTTTTTCATCGTGTCCTATCAACTTTCCTTGATCCGCTTGCCGGTCATATGCTCAGGCGTCAGGGCCAGGCAGAGCACCCGGTCCCTGGCCGCGGCGATCTCGGCGTCGATATAAGCGGCATCGTCGGTGAACTTTTCGGCCAGGCGGCGGCAGGCGGTTTCAGTCAGGGCGGCATCCGTCACCGGGGCGATGCGCCCAAACACGATGACACTGCAAAAATGCAGCGGCCACTCCCCTGCCACGCGCTGTCCTTCGTCGTGTACACAGAAGGACGCCTTATCGCAGGCGCGGATGGCGTCAATCTTGTGTCCTTCCTTCGCACCGTGGAAGTAGAGCTTTCCGTCAGTCTCATTGTACCAGTAGTCGATGGGCAGGCCGTAGGGGTAGCCATTCTCCCCCAGCAGTGACAGTACCCCGCGGGGCTGGCTGCGCAGAACGTCCAGGCATTCCTCCCGGGTAAGCTCCTGTTTAAAGCGGCGCATGGTTCTGAACATACCGGTTTCCTCCTCTATTGGCTTCTGCTATTGATACTAGCACAAATCGCGGCGGGATACAATGGGCAAGTTTGGAACTCACCCGCAGCAGTATCGCTCGATGGCTTTCCGGGCGAACTCCGCCGCGCCGGGGCCGCCCGCCGCGTTGATGTTCGCGGTAAATTCGCCGCCCGCACCGTACATCTGGCCCAGGCTGTGCAAAATTTCTTTGGTGCAGGTGTAGTAATGTTCCGTGATGAACGCCTGCAATTTCTGCACCTGTGCCTGCACGGCCGGGTCAGCCGGGTCTTTCGTCTGCATGTGGCCGAACGCCGCGACCAGGGCCATCAACGCACGGGCGTTTTCCTGCTGGGCCTGTGTTGTCTCATGGGCGTTCTTTGTCTCGTACTCCTGGTAGGCCGCCGTTGCGCCCCACTGCTGTTTGGCCTTTGCGGCGTACTCGTCGAGCTTCTTCGTGTCAAACGCGGTAAAATCCATGGCATTTCCTCCTGTTTGTCGGATGTTTTCCGCGAGAGTGATGAGGCTTTCCAAATGCCGTTTTTGGAGGGTCAGCAGCTCGATTTGCTGTTCCAGCGCCTTTTCCCGGTCGAAGTGCGGGTTTTGCAGGATCACGGCGATCTCTTTTAACGAGAATTTCAACTCACGGAACAACAAAATCTGCTGCAAGGTCTCCAGGGTGGTAGCATCGTAGAGGCGGTAGCCCGCCTCGGTGCGGGTGCCGGGGTGCAGCAAGCCGATTTGGTCGTAATATTGCAGGGTGCGCACGCTCACACCGGTCAGGCGGCTGACCTCTTTTACAGTCATCATAGCGCTTTCTCCTTTCGCGGTAGTTTCAGCATACAGTATCACGCAGCGTCAGGGTCAAGAGGAAATTGCAAAAAAATTCTGCCGTTATTGTAGCATACATTTTTAGAAAGGGGAAATCCGAATTGTGCGCAGCGTTACAACCCGGAAATTTTTCTGCTGGGGTTGTTATTCGCGGCACAATTCAGGAGCCGGGTGCAATTTTGGGTGTTGGAATCGCCGGCACAGTTTTCTACACACTGTATTGTTATCGGCAGCACAGTTCGGCTCAGGATTTTGGGGTTGGGTATTGTTATCGAGCGCACAGTTTGCGAAAAATGCTGTTGTTATTTACAGCACAGTTTGCCGGGGCAAGCGGCAGGATTTTTGCAAAATCTATTGTTATCCAGCGCACAATTCGGAAAAATTCATGGGCTTTTTAGGGTTGTTATCGGCGGCACATTTCTGTTGCCGGGCCAAAATCAAGGTTGTTATGTACGGCACATTTTCAAAAATTCTGCCGGCTTTTCCCCTGTTGTTATTTGCAGCACATTTTCTGGGTGGGGGTTGTTATTCAGCGCACAATTTACAGTATGTATAATTTCTTTTTTGCAGCGACGGGTGTTGTTATTCGCGGCACATTTGGCAAAAAAATCACTGTTTAGCGTGCCTTTCCCGTTGTTATTCACGGCACAATTCCCGCAAAAATTTCTGTTAGGGTTGTTATTCAGCGCACAATTCCGCAAAAATTCTGCTTTTGCCGAGCAGATTGTTAGTCTCGACACAATTTCAAGAATTTTCGCCGGGTGTTGTTATTCACGGCACAATTTGATTTTTTGAGAATTTTCCGGGATTTTTGCAAAATTTTCCGATTTTTCTGCCCCTGTTGTTATTCGCAGCACAATTCCCGCAAAAATCTTTTTTGAATTTCTGGGTGTTGGAATTGAGCGCACAATTTGAATGGTTCCCAGAATTTCAAAAATCCCGTCTCTGGGGTTGTTATTCAGCGCACAGTTCCCAAAATCCGCCAAATGGGCACCGCACGATTCTTGCCCAAAAAATAATTTTTTCGGGTTGTTATGCCCGGCACATTGTAGCTTTGCGCACAAAACAGTTGTTATTTACAGCACACCGCAGTTGGAATCCGCGGCACATTTCTGTTGTAATTTTCGACACAGCTACACATTATTTCTGAATATATATAAATAGAGAGTAAAAAGCCAAGAACGAAAAAGCAGGGATTTTGAGCGGCAGCGTCAAAATGTGTCGGATATTACAATAATTGACACTTGACGCACAATCTGCTATCATACGTGTAATGTGTTGAAGAAGATGAGGTCACGCCATGGTACCCAAAGACAAAACTAGTTCCCCCATAGATTCGCTATACCCCAACGCCCCGATACGCGGACCGAAAAAATCCCCCGGCCGCCCGCCGAAGAAGGACCCCGCCAAAACCCAGGCAGAGGCTCCGGTTGCCACATACAGCGGCCGCGGCAGCCAGACCATTGTGCGCAAATCCAATGACCTGATCCAGAACGCCATGTCCACCCTGACATTGAGCCAGCAAAAATTGATGCTGCACATTTTTGCGATGATCAAGCCGTCGGATACCGAGCTGCCCCGGTACGAAATGTCCATCTATGAGTTTCTGAAGCTCTGCGGCGTCGACCCGCACAACGGCTCGATGTATGCCCAGGTGCGCAACAACATCGACGCGATCGCTAACGCGAAGGTGCAGTGGATACGCCTGGCAGGCACGCAAAAGATTACGATGTTCCGTTGGCTTTCCGGTGCAACCATCGATGAGGGCACCGGAAAGATCGTCTTAACGCTGGACCAGGCATTAAAGCCCCACCTGATCCAGCTAAAAGAGTTCTACACCACCATGAACATCACCTACACGCTGCCGATGAAGAGCCAGTACAGCCTGAAAATTTATGAGCTGTGCAAGAGCTACCAGAACCTTTATCTCACGAAAAAGCAAAAAGGCGAGCCGCTGGTCTGGAACATCGAGACGCTGAAAAAGCAGGTGGACTGCAACGCCACCAACTGGGCCCATGTGCGCCGCACTGTGCTGGACAAGGCCAAGAGCGAGATCAACGGCCACACCGACATTTATTTTGACTACGAAGTCTACGAAAAAGACCGCCAGCGCGTCATTGCCGTGGCTGTCACGATCGAGCCTGTGGACAAGCAGGTGGCCGACGACAAGCTGAACGAGATCACGAAGTCCATGTCCAGCAAGTCCCGCGGCAAGAAGAAGCTGACCCCTGCCGAAACCGGCTCGCTGGACGACGATCCGAGCATCCTGACGCTGGAGTATGTCTCGGTGCCTGAGACGACGATCCCCTATTCCTACGGTGCTACGCCGGATCTGCTGCGCCAGGAGTTGGAGGTCAAAGCCGAGCTGGACAAGCTGAACCGCGAGCTGACCGCCGACGAGATGGAGGCCGTACACACGATGATCGGCGCGATGGTCAAGATGGCCGGTACGCCGCGCGGCAACGACAAGATGATCGATGGCGGCAACGCGCATTTCTTCCAGACCGTGAACAACGTCATCGACAACTGCGGCGGACTGCGCCGTTGGTTTGAGGGCGCGGCCGCCCGCTACGCGACCCGAGTCATCCCGGTGGCCCGCACGAAGAGTGCCCCCTTGCCTTATCTGTCCAAGGCCATTCTGGATGATTTGGAAAATTACCGTATGTACGTTACTTCCGGCGTGCCGGAGCCGCTGGACGGCTACGATGCCGCGACCGAGCAGCCTGATATCGTTGAGACGACCGACTTTGTGGAGACCGATGCCGAGCCGGTCAACCAGCTGGTGCCCGAGGATGCCGCCACGAAAAAGCAGGTCACGGCGGCGTTGCTGCGCTACATCGACCGCGATGCTCTGTCCGCCCGGCTGACGACCGGCCAGATGGAGGCATTCGACGATATTTTGCAGATGACGGCCTATTTTTGCCGCCGCAACGTCAAAGGTAAGGACGACGGCATGATGGAAGGCAAGGCCAACATGCAGTTCCTCAACGCACTGAACAAGGTCATTGCCCGGTACGAGAGCCTGACCCCGCTGTATGAGGCCATGGCCGTGATGATGGACTATGACACCTACTGGAAAGACCTGATGAAGAACCCGAAAATCAAAAACCCCAAGCTGGTGTTCCAGTCTGAAGTGGAGCGTGCGCTGCTGATGCCCGCCGCCGTCATTGGCGAGTACACGGCCCGCAAAGCCCAGAACGACCCTCGCGCCGTCCACAAGGAGTACGATTGGGTCAAGGCATTTGAGGAATAAACGCAGGATTTTTTGAAAATGTGCGCTGAATAACAACATCCCCCGCCAGAAAATTCCGGCGGGGGATGTGTTTTGGAAAGGCGTCCCCCAAGGGGGAAGGCAAAGGGATTACCCCTTAATAACCCTCTCAATCGCCTCTTTCTCCAGACCTTCTCCAATCACGATGAGAACTTCCTGTCCTTGGGCGATTTTCTGCACGGTCATGGTATCCCGGGCGGCGTTCAGCTCGACCCAGCCGCCGCCATCGGGAATAAACCCCTTGATGCGCAGAATGTGCCCGTACTTTGCATCGTGCAAAAGCAGCTGTGCGGCGGCCTTGATTTGCTCGACCGTGCGGCCCGCCTTGAGGAAATACAGCGAAGTAAATGCCTCATGCTCGTCGAAATGCAGCTTGACATAGCTCGTCTGCCGCCAGCCGCAGCCGTCAATGCGGGCAAAATCGGCGTCGGTCAGCGCGGCCCAGTCTTTGCACAGCACGTCTTCGCCAAAGCGGCGGGCGCAGTGGCAGCCTTCCAGCGCATGGTTCAGGTGATCCACCACGGCGGCACACTCCCCTGCCCCGGCCTGCTGCACCCGGCTCATGACCACCAGCCCGGCGCTGGCGGCCTCCGACGCCAGCAGGTAATCCGCCTGGGGCGAAAGCTCGCTCTCGAGCTTCGCGTCTACGATAGCAATGACGCTGCCCAAGCGGTACCAGCGGTCCAGGGGCTCATCCCGCAGGATGTCGTAGAACTCGTCCACGTCGAAAATACCGCTGGGCTCGATGACGACCCGGTCAAAGCCGCGCATTGCCATCGAGATGAGCTTGGTGCGCATACGGCGCTGGTGGGTGTCGCAGTCGCAGCCGCCGCTGATCGTTTCCAGATCGCAGTTGTCCCCAATGAGGTCCTGCAAAAGCATGGCGTCCACGTTCACCGCGCCGAAGTCGTTTTCCAGAATGCAGACGTTATGCCCCTGCGCCACAAGATACTGCACGTATTTACGCAGAAAAGTTGTCTTGCCGGAACCCAAGAACCCGGTGATGAGATCGACCTGTACCATCGCTTATTCCTCCTCCGGGTAGGTCATGCCCCACTGGCGGCGGATGTCGGTCATGATGCGCATGACGTCGCGGGTGTAGTCCAGGTGCATCGTGCCCTGCCCGGCCACGGCGCGCTCCATGTCCTCGACCTCGTAGAGCAGGGCGTCGGCGGTGCTGCCGCCCCGCAGCGTCTCCTTACTGCCGTCCTCGGTGTAGGTGATGACGGCTTCCTGCCCGCGGGGGTAGTCGTAGAATTCGACATAGCCCTTGTCAAAGGCGACCGTGCCGCGCTTGGGCTGCTTGGCGTGCAGCGAGAGAATGACCGACGCCATCTCCTGCTCCTTGTTTTTCAAAAGGATGCCCGCCTGCTCGTCCACGCCCGTGGGGGCAAACCGCACCTGGGAGACGACCTCGTCCGGTGCGGAGGTCATGAACCACCGCACGAAGGACAGCGCGTAGACGCCGATATCCAGCAGTGCGCCGCCCGCGAGATTGCGGTTGAAGAAGCGGTTGGACATATCATAGGGCTTGTAACTGCCAAAATTCATCTGGATAAGCCGCAGCTCGCCCAACGCGCCGGTGTCGAGCTTTTCCTGCAATTTGCGGTAGATGGGCATATGGTAGAGGGTCATTGCCTCGGCCAGCACGACGTGGTGCTCCTCGGCCAGGCGGATGGCCTCGTCCAGCTCGTCAGAGTTCAGGGTGATGGATTTCTCGCACAGAACGTGCTTACCCGCGGTCAGTGCCTTGCGCAGGTACTGGATGTGGGTGTTGTGCGGAGTGGAAATATAGATGATATCCACGTCCGGGTCAGCGAACACATCGTCGATCTGGTCGTAGACTTTTTCAATGCCGTACTTCTCGGCGAAGGCCGCGGCTTTGGCATGGGTGCGGTTGGCGACGGAATACAGTGTTTGCCCGCGGCTGGCCAGCGCCTGCGCCAGCTCATTGGCGATAACGCCGCAGCCCAGGGTGGCCCAACGGTAGTTTTGCATAAACAAAATCTCCTTTCCCGGTTCTGCCAACAGTATAGCGCAGTTGCGGGGAAATGTCCATCGGCCCCCAAAAGAAAAAGCCGCCCGGCATACACCGGGCGGCGAGAGGTGGGGCTGTTTAGCCCAGCAGTTGGCTGAGCAGCACGGCGGGGCCGGCGCGATAGCCAGGTACAGCACGGTGGCAAGGCCGCGCTTCTGGGCCTCATCCAGGCGCCTTGTGGGTAAAAATACAGGCAGTTGCGCCCGCTGTCCCGCGCCAGGAACTTTACCATCAAAAGAAACAGCGGGGGCAGTATAACAGGATTTGCAGGAATAACATAGGGGCCTCTCTTTAGAGGTAAAGAGATTTTTGTGAAGAATTTTTATTTATTATAGCAAATATTCGCAAAGAAAGAGGCTTGCCAATCAGGTGGACCACGTAGATCTACGGTTGGCTTTGTCGTAATCAAACAGCCCATCGTTCTTTTCTTCCAGCGCCTTGATCATGTGGTAGGTATACTCGTTGTAGGGCGTGGGGATGCCGACCTCTTTGCCCATACGGATCAGCGCACCGGAGAACATATCGATTTCGGTGTGCCGCCCGGCGTCCAGGTCCTGCAAGGTCGAATAGCGGGCCGTCGGCGGGACGGCACTGCCGTGGCGGGAAGATGCCTCCACAAGGCGCAGATCGATTCCTTTGGCGGCGGCAATCGTCTCCAGTTCGGCCCGCAGCCCGTCGCTGATGGCCTTCATGTGGACGCTGTCCTGGTAGCAGCCGACCCCGGCGCCCAAAATTGCCTGCGGGAGGTTGTTGCAGACATTCAGCCGGAATTTGCTCCACATTTCCTCGCGGATATGCTCGGTGACGCGGGCGTGCAGCCCGGCAGCGGCAAACAGCTCTGCCACGGCCTGCACTCGCTCGCTCCGGCAGGGTTCTTGCAGCTCACCGTAAATGATGCCGATGGTGGCTTCCGGGTCAAAGCGATAGCAGTTGCCGTCATGGCAGGAGGCAATCTTGATGAGCGAATACAACAGGTGCTCCGTGCCGACCGCGGCGGCAATGCGTTCCTCGCTGTCCACGCCGTTCATCAGGCTCATGACCGTGGTACTTTCGGTGACAACGGTGCGGATGGTGTCCAGTGCACCGGGCAGTGCCCCATATTTCAGCGCGACGATCAGCAGATCAGCCCCCTGTGCCTCCTGCGGCGTCCAGACAACGGGACGCAAGATTTCGCCATTGACTGCGCAGCCCTGGCGCAGACGCTCGGCGCGGCTGCCCTCGGCAATGACGCCGAACTGAACGCCCGGGCAGCGGGAAAGCCCCCAAATCACGTAGGAGCCGACAGCCCCGGCCCCCAGCAGTGCAACTTTTTGAATCTTCATAGATGTCCCCTCTCCTCTCCCCAAAACGCAAAAAAGACAAAACCCCATACCATTACGGTATGGGGTTTTCCAAGTGGAGGATGGGGGACTCGAACCCCGATTATTCTACGAAGCACGGTATTATATTCATTATTTATCGTAATAAATGTGTACCGCGCGTACTCCCATCCCCATGCCAAATACTGACCGAGAATAAAAAGTGTGTACTTTCACTGTGTACTTTTTCCAGCTGCTATGGCTGCATCAAAAATGCCCTCGATGTTCTCGGCTATTACTTTATCCTGCCCGTTTATGGCATGCGCATACACGCCGTATGTATCCATATTCTGGCTGTGCCCTATCACCTGTTTTAGCTGCCCTGTGGGCAGATTGGCGGCAATGCTGACAAACGTATGGCGCAACTCGTACAAGGTGCATTGCGTAATGCCGTTGGAGGCGCAGTATCTTTGCCACGCGCGGCGAATGTTCCGCTCTTCTACCTGTGGAAAGACGCGCTGGCACATTCCGGTCAAATCTTTTTGTGCGTTAAGTTCTTCCAGCGAACGAGCCGAAAGGATAACTGCGCGAGGGGCATTCTCATTCTTTCCCCTTGATTCTTTCCCGTATATGTTCACGGAGCGCTTGAGCCGAGCTACACCGCCCTCAATGTCTCCCCATTCAAGACCCAGAAGTTCACCGGGGCGCATCCCTGTGAAAACAGCTAATCTATAATAATGTATATACTTGTCAAATACCCTGTGTCCCCTGCTAAGGGTGGTATCGACGTTCAAAAGCGTTATAATGTCGGTGGGCTGCAAAATTGTTCGCTCTTTGAAACGCGCTCCCTCTGGAACGTGCAGTTCTTCCGGCTCAAACGTTGTCCATCCAGAGCGGCGGCAAAACTTGAAAAAGCTCCGCAGGTCGCCCGCAATATTCTTAATGGTCTTTTTGCTGCGGCCTGCTGCAAAAGCATCATCCAGTATGTCTTGTACTGCCTGCTCTGTTAGGGAAGTCAGGCGCGTGTCTCCGATGCGCGGGGCAATCCACTTGTTATATCGACCCTGCATTGGCTTCCAGTTTCCTTCGGAAGAAATCTTCATCTGTCGGGCCATGTATTGGACATACGCTTCTGCAACAGTCTGTTTGCGATTCTGTATACCCTTTTCAAGCCATGCGTCGGCCTTGGCGTTGGCTTCCCGCTGCCCTGTACGGCCTGGCTTGGCGCTGGTGAACGTCTTTCGCACTCCATCCTTCTGCACATTGATTTGCCAACGGTTGGCAGATTCGACCCATTTTGCGGTATTTGTGCGTTTCATCTTGCGTTGCCCCTTTCTTTGTGATAGAATAAGGGCGGGTTAGAGCTTGTCCGCTTTTATAGCCCGTCCTTTAGCAGTTTCGATGTTACAGCATCGGAGCTGCTTTTTTCATGTTTTTTCGCGCTTGAAATGTGTTATAGTCCGATTAAAGGCCTTGACAAATAAGTATTTTTGTGAAACCGCTTGAATACAACCATCAGCTGTATTATTGTTGTACCAACAACCTGTTACGCAGGTGTTTTATTTCCTTTGCTACGGTTGCATTTCCAACAAAGTGTTTGCAAATTTTCCTCTGTGGTTTTGCCGCCTTTTGATACAGGAATGATGTGGTCTATCTCCAAAAGCAAATGCGGCTCGCTGGAAAGCGATGCGCCGCAACAACGGCAAGTGTAATTGTCCCGCTGTTTAATGCTTTCGCGCAACCTGCTTGTCATAAGGGCGCGTTGTCCGGCTGCGCTCTTATTAAATTTGATTTTCTCTGCCAGATACACGACGAATCGGTTTAAGTTGTCGATATCCATTACCACGTCGTAATGCGTCCCTGTGTTTCCGCTGGGGCTTGTGTACTGGAAAACATAGCGTGGGAAATACAGGGTTCCCAAATCCACTTTTTCAAATCCCAAGTTTGCAACGAGCTTTTCCTTGCAATGCTTTTTTATATAGTTCGGAATTTCGGAATCAACACTGTCCAAGATTTCTTGCAGCTGCTGCATCAGCATCTTTTTGCCGTCCTCAACGGCAGAAAAGTCATTCAGCATCGTTTCAAACTTTTCCAACGTCTCTTCGTCTGCCTTTATGCCAAAGTATTTACAGATGTACTTAAAAGGCTCTCTGCTGGCGTTGTCGCACACGGTGCGGGAACACTGGTAAACAGTAGGCTTATAGCTTTTTTGCATCCCCGTGCGGTTTACTTTCCAACTGCTGTCATCATGATAATTTGCCTCTCCGTAATCTGTGCGATTTACCACAAGGGCAGAGGATTTTAGTTCTTCTATATGCTCGTTAAGTTCGTTACACTCTTTTGCGTGATTCGCCAGCCTTTGCTTTATGGCAAGGAACTTATCGCTTTTGAAGTACAAATGAGTGTACAATTTTAGAGCCAGCCAAACAAAGAGCAAAATCGGCGAAATGTATAGCAAGACAGGAAAGAACAGTATAATCAGAAAAACAGCAATTACAGTTAGGCAACCATTTTGTTTTTTCATATTACAAACACCTTTACATTTTATGGGAGGAATCAGAAATGACGGACACAGAAAAACTTATTGAAATTGTTTCAACCTTTACGCCTGACCAGATGACCGATTTTGTATCTGCTGCGCAAGATTTATTAAAGCGTTTGCAACCTGCGGGTTCTCTTGGCAAAGAGAAATGAGGTCTTGTACATCTTGCGGCAAATCCGATATTAGCCCATCGTCTTTGACGGTGGGCTTTTCTTTTTGCATTGGCTGGCTATTTTCTGAGAGCAAATCTTCCGATGTTGTACCAAGATATGCAGCTATTTTCGCAATTGTTGCATCTGTCGGCATTTTCCCTTTCGCCCAGTTTGTAGGCGCAGCATTTGACAATCCTGCTTTTAGGGCAATTGACCGCACGGATTCATTTCGTTCCGCGCTAATCCTGCACAAGTTTTTATAGAATGGCGTATCAGACTTTGTGTCAGTAAGCTCTTGGGGGTCTACATTAAAATACTTTGCTACTTGATAAACGTTTGTTTTTCTAGGCTGTGCTCCGTTGCTCCATTGCGTTCCGACTGCTGCCGTAAGACCAATTTCTTCTAATGCTACTGTTGGAGACTTGCCTTTTTCATTACATAACGTGACAAATTTATCCCAAAACATTTTGAACCTCCTTGGTTTACTATTACGTAATTATCAAAGTAAATATTTTTTTAGAAATTCCAAAAAAGTACTTTACAAACTATAATAAATATAGTATACTAATTACAGTAAAAGAAAACTAAAGTTTACAAACTCAGTATACCACACACTCACTCAAAGTACAAGGAGGAAAACAAAATGACCAGCAAAGAGATGGCAGCAATCGCATGGAAGAACATGGAGAGCTTCGACTGGAAAGCCAACGAGTACCAAACTTTCAACAATTTTGAACGTTATGTGCAGCCCTTGTGAATACTGGCGTCAAAATGAGCCAGATTGACGTGATACGAACAGAACGTTGGTACAACTACAAAAATCTGTGCAGAATTAAGGCGCAGGAAACAAAGCATGATGTACAAAATTGCTGCTGGCATATAGAGCTGCCGCAGCCGCCTGTTGAAAGATTGTTTTATGCTACCGACACGAGCAATCTGAACGGCATAACAGCCAAAGGCTATTGATATGCTCACAAAAAAGCTATACGAGGACTTTCAGGCCTTTGATTCTGCGGCTGTCAGCGCTGGAAACCAAACTGCAACGGCTATCAAGGCCAGTTATGTGCCACTCGACCTGAAAACGGACAAGTTTGAAAGCTGCGTGACGCGCTGCATCAAGGGCATTTTGGCGGTTGCCGGGCTTGATGACGAGCCAACATACACGCGCAACCAGATTATCAACAAGCAGGAAGAAACGCAGACCGTGATGCTGGGCGCGGAATACTACGATGATGAATACATCACAAAAAAGCTGCTGACCATTCTCGGTGACGCAGACCAGTACGAGGATTTGATGAAGCGAAAGGCGGCAGAGGAACTTGAAAGAGCCAAAAATCCCGATTTCATTACATCTGGAAGCGAAAATGGAGAACAGTGACGTTATTGTCATTGTTCGTGGGCTTAAAAGAGACGATTTGCTTATGGTTCCAGTCTACCAAGAAACAAAAACGGGGCCTGAACTAAAAGAACTTTCGCACTGGGAATTGAGAATAGCTGTGCGAGATGTTGCGAATATTGAAACGTGGGTTTCGGAGAATGAAAAAACCTGATTACGCGCACCGCCTGACAGATGCAGAGCTTGCCAAGCTGGAAAACCGCATCGCAAAGCTGTACAAGGAAGCTGCTGACGAACTGACAGACACGGTGAAAGCCTATTTTGAGCAGTTCGAGAAGCGCGATGCGGCCATGAAAGAAAAGATCGATGCAGGCGAAATCACCGAACAGCAGTACAAGCAATGGCGGCTTGCGCAGATGGGCAGAGGCAAGTGTTTTACGGCGCTGCGGGACAAGGTGGCAGAAAGATACACCAACGCCAACGAAACGGCTGTGGCATACGTCAATGACGCCACGCCGGGCATTTACACGCTCAATCGCAACTATGCCGCATACAAGATTGAGCAGGTTTCAGACAGCGCAGACTTTACGCTGTGGGATGAACAGACGGTCAGACGGTTGGTCGTTGAACAGCCTGACCTTATGCCGTATTATCCGCCGCAGCGTGCATTGCAGCGCGGCATTGATTTGAAATACGGCAAACAGCAAATCACAGCCAGCGTCACAAGCTCCATCTTGCAAGGCAAGAGCATCCCGAAAATCGCCAATGACCTGCAAAGCCGTATGCAGGATATGAGCCGTGCAAGCGCTATCAGAACAGCACGAACGGCAATGACGGAAGCACAAAATTCTGGTCGATTAGATTCTTATATCGCCGCTAAAAGAATGGGAATTGACATTCAAAAACGGTGGGTTGCCACATTAGACAACAGAACTCGCCATGCTCATGCGTGGGCAGATGGGCAGACCGTTGATGTTGAGAAACCATTTAACGTTGATGGACATAAGTTAATGGAACCGGGCGACAGTTCCGCACCGGGATATTTAATCTATAATTGCCGCTGCACAATGGTTTCTGTGCAACCTGGCATTGATGACGAAATCGGTGAAAGACGAGCAAGAGACCCAGAAACTGGGGAATTGGTTATTGTAAAAAATAAAACATACCCAGAATGGGCGGGATGGAAAAAAGAAAACGGGAAAACAGTTTTGAATGACTTGCAAGACCTTCAAAAACCTGTTACAATAAAGTCGATAGAACGAGTAAAAGTTCTGCCGAGCAGTGTTTTGGATGAAGTAGGGCAGAAAAAGTTGCAGCAAGCACACAAAGACCTGCTGCGCGAGGTAATGAATCGCGACGGCATAGTTGAAGCGGCACGGTGCTACGATATGAGTATGCAGCCGTTGTGTGATTATGCGTCTAAAAATGATTCCGAGCACGTTACGCTTCCAACGTTTGATGAACAATATATAGTAATCCATAATCATCCAAGCGGGCTCACATTGTCTCCCGGAGATTTGTTTACATTTTCAAAGAATGAAAATATACAGGTGCTCACAATCGTTGGGAATAATGGCTCTGCATATTCGATAGAAAAAAGCAAAGACTTCAATCGTCTTGAAATGCTTAAAGCTACCATGCACTTGCAAAAAGCAGTTAAATCTTCAAAAGACGACACAGAAGCGATAAACAAAGTGCTCGTATTCTTACAAAGGGGCAAAGAATATGGTTTTATTTACAATAGATGACGTAAAAGAATCCGATATTCTTGATATGCAAGATAGCTTGCGCGAATTAAAGATTGACCATTCATACGACAATAAAATTGGAGGTATTCCGCCCGATTGGGGGCACAAAGAGCTAAATACATATCTCGAACAAGAGATTGTTCGGGATTGTTTTGACACTCTAAAGGCTCTCAACCGTCTTCCTGATGATGTACCATGGATTCAAGAGGAACTGAAGCGTGAAAATAACGTTTGAAGACCACAGCGCCGAGGTACTAAAGACTTTAGATGCTGCTGCTTTACGTGCACTTACTAGATGTGGGTTACAGGCAGAAAAAAACGCAAAAAATTTATGCCCAACTGTCACAAGTAACCTGAAAAACAGCATAACATCAACTGTCGTTGAGACGGAAAAGGCCGCATATGTCGGAACACCTGTTGAATATGCAACTTATGTAGAATTAGGAACTGGTGTTCACTCCCCTACTCCGACAAGTGGATATTGGGTATATGTTGTCGGAAACGAAAGCAAAAAAAGCAAAACACCCGAAAAGCGCTATACATTTGAAGAAGCAAAACGCATTGTTGCAATTTTGCGAAGAAAGGGTTTAGATGCGCACATGACAGATGGCAGACGCGCTACACCATTTATCAAGCCCGCAGTGGCTGACCACGCAGACCAATACAGAAAAATAATTGAATCTGAGCTGAAAGGCAAATAAGCCTCTCGGCTCTTTTTATTGGGAGGAAAGCACGTGAAAAAGATTCTTTATATCGCAATCGCAGTTATGGCCTCGGTTTTGCTTTCATGTGGCTGCTCCGAAGCAGATAGAGCAAACTCCAATATTTCTAAACAGGCCGATTACTTTGAGAGCGAACGAAAAATCACAGTATACAACGCCAGAACAGACAAGGTCATTATGGAAGCCGAGGGATATATGTCCATCTCCAACAATTCCAGCAACGAGCTTGTCTGCACTGTAAAGGTTGGCCCGGATACTTACAGGAAAAATTACATCTACCTAAACAGCTACACTATGTATGTTGTCGAAGACATTACAGGAACACACACAGACCCGTACCATTACAAGCTGTATTTCCACACAAATGTGCTGCCCAGCGTTGAAGTGAAACCGTAAAAGGCGAGTTTACCTAGCAACTACCGAGACTTTCTCGGCGGTTGCTATTTTTATACGCAAAAACAGCGAAGCACTGCTGTTTTGAATAAATAAAACTCAAATGGCGAAGAACCGCCACCGAAGAAAAGGAGAGAACCCCCATGGCAAAATTTACACGCGCTGAAATCCGTAAAATCATTGGCGAAAGCTGCACTGACGAAATTGAAAATCAGCTGGTAGCGCTCCATCTGGGCGTTGTTGACCCGCTGAAGGACGACGTCACGCGGTATAAAGCCGATGCAGAAAAGCTGCCGGGCGTCCAGAAGGAGTTGGACGACCTGAAAGCGCAGGGCGACGGCGGCTACAAGGCTAAGTATGAAGCAGAGCACAAGGCTTTCGGAGACTACAAGGCCAACGTAGACGCTGAAAAAACAACGGCTGCCAAAGAAAAGGCACTGTCCGACGTCCTGCTGAAAATCGGCATTTCTGAAAAACGGATTTCCTCTGTCGCACGCCTTGCAAAGGGAGACGGCCTGCTGGACAAGCTGGAACTGGACGATAAAGGTGCTATCAAAGACGCAGCTGCGCTTGAAAAGAGCCTCAAGACCGATTATGGCGAGTACATCACCAAGAGCAGCACCAAAGGCGCAGACACGTCTACTCCCCCTGCCAACAATGGCGGCAAGGCCCTGACGCGGGAGGACATCTACAAGACGGACGATAAGGGTCGTTATGTACTGTCCACCTCCGAGCGGCAGGCGGCGCTTGTGAACCTCATGCAAAACGAATCTGACGATTAACAGAAAGGAGCCAAAATATGGCTGCAAAAACTAACCTGACTACCGCCGCCCAGATTACTGTCAACGCCCGCGAGGTTGACTTCGTCACCCGCTTTGGCAAGAACTGGGACGCGCTGCGCACCATCATGGGCATTATGCGCCCCATCCGCAAGGCCCCCGGCACAAAGCTGGTCTCCTATGAGGCCGCTGTTGACGGCACTCTGGCTGGCGGTACGTCCGTTGCCGAAGGCGATGAGATTCCGCTGACCAAGATGAAGGTCGAACCCAAAACCTACGGAGACATTGAGATTGCCAAGTATGCCAAGAGCGTATCCGTTGAAGCAGTCGCCAAGTATGGCGCAGACGTTGCCGTTGAAAAGACCGACGAGGCGTTCCTTGTCGCCCTGCAGAACAAGGTTCTGGGCGACTTCTACACCTTCCTGAACACTGGCTCTCTGGCTGTAGCTGCTACCACTTGGCAGCAGGGCCTTGCTCTGGCAAAGGGCAACGTGCTGGACAAGTTCGCCAGCATGGACCGTGATGTTACCGAGGTTGTCGGCTTTGCCAACATTCTGGACTTCTACGGCTATCTGGGCGACAAGGAAATCACCACGCAGACCGCCTTCGGCCTGACCTATGTTCAGAATTTCATGGGTTATTCCACCCTGTTCCTGCTGCCCGAAAAGTACATTGCAAAGAACAAGGTTATCGCCGTGCCTGTTGAGAATATCGACCTGTATTACATCGACCCCGCCGACAGCGATTTCGCCAAGCTGGGCCTGAACTATACCGTCGAGGGCGAAACCAACCTGATTGGTGTGCATGTTGACGGCGACTACAGCCGCGCAACTGGCGATATGTACGCTCTTATGGGCATGAAGCTGTGGGCAGAGTACCTGGACGGTATCGCCGTTGCCACCATTACGCCCGCAGAAACCCGGAGCGCAAAAACTGTTAAGGCAGCACAGTAAAAAAGAGGGAGTGCAATGCTTGAAGAATTGATGAGGGAGTGCCGGAACTGGTTTGTCACATCGAATGGCGTCCATCTGGGCGAGTTCAGCATCAAGGGCGGGAGTATTGCGCTCCCTTTTTTGCGTGCCGGACAGTATTTCCGCGTTGTGGGCAGCGTTCTGAACGACGGCGTTTACCAGTACGGAGACTGTGCGCTTAGGGATGAGACCTTTGACGGGGCTATTTGGGCCATGGCCGTTCCTGCCGAATTTCTGCGCCTTGAAGAAGAAATCAAGGCGTGGCGCACGCAGTACGAGAACGCCGCAAACAGCCCATTCCAGAGTGAGAGCTTTGCAGGGTATAGTTACACCAAATCGAGCGCAAACGGCAATTCTGGCGGCTCTGTGACGGGCTGGCAGGGCGTGTTTGCGCCCCGGCTGAACAAATGGAGAAAGCTATGAGCCTTTTAGATGATTTTTCGCATAGCTGCATCATCATGGATAAGCTGACAAAGCCTGACGGCGAGGGCGGCTATGCTACCGAGTGGAGCGAGGGCGCAGAGTTTGCGAACTACGTTGCACTCGACAGCAGCCTTGAAGCACGGCAAGCCGAAGCGCAGGGTGTGACCAGCGTATATACCGGCATTGTGCGGAAAGACGTGCCCATCGAGTACGGCAGCGTATATAAGGACGTGACGACCGGGGCATATTTCCGGGTCACAAGCCGCCCGGAAGAAAAGCAAGCCCCGGCAAGCGCTTCCCCGATGCTGAACGGCCTAAAAAGTTTTACTGCTGAAAGGCTGCGGGAGGGATTGCCGACATGACAAAGGGCGCTGCATTACAGCAGTTTTTCGGGCAATTTATGACTGCATACGCCAGCAACGCTGTTCCAGATGACGCTGTACTCCCCTACCTGACATATGATGCTGTGTTTGACGCATGGGGCGGCGGGGCGGTATCGCTGACGGTCAACATGTGGTTCCATACCACGAGCGAAGCGGTGCCCAATGCAAAGGCGCTTGAGCTTTCTGACGCGCTGGGCAGCGGCGGTGTGACCTTGCCGATTGACGGCGGTTATATCTGGCTGATGCGCGGTTCTCCGTTCTGCCAAAGTCTGGCAGATGAGACAGACAAAAACATAAAACGGAGGTACATCAACGTGACCGCCGAATTTTTATGCTTAAATTGAGGTGAAAATATGTTTAAGGTTATCCCCAAAGACACTTTCGATAATTTGCAGATTGAAACAGGCGTTCTGCTGAGTACATTTGATCCATCTGCTGTAAAGGTGCCGGAAGATGCTGACATCATCTGTGCCACTACCGGCGGCATTACCGCTACATGCACTCCAAAATACACCAACATTGCGGAGGATGTTGATAACGCACCTGACAACGTGAAAGAATTTCTCGTGCTTGATGGCTGGGACTGCGGAATGTCCTTTACGTCCCTTAGAACAGCCGCAGAAAGCATTCGGCTTTATCTTGGCGCGGCAGATGTCGTCGGAAACAAAATTACGCCGCGCGGCGCAGTTAAAAATGAGGATTTCCGGGATATCTGGTGGGTTGGCGACCGCGCCGACGGCGGCTGTGTTGCTATTAAGATGAAAAATGCGCTTTCTACTGGCGGCTTCAGCTTGAAAACCGAGAAAAAAGGCAAGGGGCAAATTTCTGTGACTTTGACAGGGTATATTTCTGTCAAGAATCAGGACGAAGTGCCTATGGAGTTTTACAGCATCGACAAGCAGGTGTAAAAAAAATGAAATTGCTTTCTCAAATGACTACAGACGAAGTATGCGACGCGCTTTGCGTTGCCGCGCCTGCCGTACAGGCAATGGCAGACGACGAGCAGCTTGTGGCAGAAATTCAGCGTGTTTTACCGCAGGGCGAGCATAGCAAGATGGACATTTACCGTTTCGGCGTGTCCCGCTTGGCTGTGCTTGTGCCGATTATTCTTAAAACCCACAGAAACGACCTGTATACTGCGCTTTCTCCGTTCAACGGCGTTCCGGTCGAGGATTGCGGCAAGCAGCGCTTTCTTGTTACGCTGGGGCAGTTGCGCGAGCTGGTAAAGGATAAGGATTTGGTCGATTTTTTCAGCTCGTCGTTCGATATGGGGCAGAAAGCATAATTCTTGCAATGCTAGATATGCCGAAACTGAGCGTTCGTGCGCTTATGTCGGCGTTGCCATATCGAATTAGACGATACAATGAGGATAAAATATACAAATTGTATATGTCTGATGTGCTTATGTCCCTTGCAAACAGCATCATTCGCCCAGATGAGAAACCGCCGCGATACTTGGATATGATACGCCCCGAGAAACCAGAAAAAGAGGAAATGCGCACGGAAGAGGAAATCATAGAGCATATTAAAAATAAATTGCGGGAGGTGAGCTGCGTTGGACGCATTTGATTTGTTTGCGAAAATCAGCCTTGATACAAGTGAATATGAAAAGCAGTTGGGAGAAGCAAAAAGCAGCGCGGGAGGATTGCACGGCATATTTGATAAGCTGGGTTTAGCCGCATCTAATATCGGCAAGGGTTTGTTTGACGTTACAAAACAAGTGGTTTCGGTAACGGCAGCGGCAACGACGGCGGGCGCAACAGCCGTTTCTGCATTGACTGGGCTTGCCGTAAAAAGCTACGCAGAATACGAACAGCTTGTCGGCGGCGTAGAAACGCTGTATAAAACCAGCGCCGATAAAGTTCAGCAGTATGCAGCCGATGCGTACAAAACGGCTGGACTTTCGGCAAATGAGTACATGAACACGGCAACAACCTTTGCAGCCGCGCTTGTGTCTAGTCTGGGCGGAGATACGGAACAAGCGGCAGAGCTTGCCAATACTGCCATTGGTGACATGTCCGACAATGCAAACAAGATGGGCACTAACATCTCGTCAATCCAAGACGCATACAACGGCTTCGCGAAGCAGAACTACACAATGCTTGACAACCTGAAGCTAGGCTACGGCGGAACAAAAACTGAGATGGAACGCCTTATTAAAGACGCCAACAAGCTCAACGCTGCCCAGGGAAAAGCCACCAATTACACCATTGACAGCTATGCGGACGTTGTGAGCGCGATTCATGATGTCCAAAACGCAATGGGCATTACTGGTACGACAGCTAAAGAGGCATCCACAACGATTCAAGGGAGTATAAATGCTACAAAATCCGCATGGTCAAACCTTATAACTGGAATTGCCGATGATAATGCCAATTTTGGGCAGCTTATCAGCAACTTTGTGGATAGCGCAACTACAGCGGTAAGCAACATTATTCCCCGCATAGAAGTCGCCCTGAACGGAGCTGCTAAGCTGATAGAGAGCCTTGTCCCACCCATTATGGCAGAGTTGCCCGGCTTGATTGAAACTGTCCTGCCGCAGCTGGCGCAGTCTGCCGTGAACATCGTGCAGACGCTTGTTACGGGAATCAGCGCCAACGCAACGCAGCTTATTGATTCGGCGATTCAAATTATAACCGTGCTGGGCAATGGCATCTATCAGATGCTTCCGACCGTTGCACAATCGGCCTTGCAAATCGTATTAACGATGGTTTCAAAGCTGAATGAGAACTTGCCGCAAATGCTTGACACTGCTGGACAAATGCTGATTGCGTTTGTTGAGGGCATTTCGGAACACTTGCCGGACATTATGCTTGCCGCTGCATCTATCGTGGAGACCCTGCTGACCTACTTTATAGAGCATTTGCCGGACATTGTAGAAGGCGCAATGCAGATGGGCAACGCGGTCATTGATGGCATTATTGACAGCATTTCGGCAGCTTGGGACAGCCTTGCCAGCTGGTTCAATGGTTTGTGGGACAACCTGTTCGGAAACCGCTCTGTTAATGTTGATGTCAACAGTAGTGGCACAGATGGCAGTCACGCAGGTGGCCTTGATTATGTACCGTATGACAACTATATTGCCAACCTGCATCGCGGCGAGATGGTGCTTACAAGCGCAGAGGCGACGCAATACCGTAAAGGCAACGCAAACGCGGCTGGCGGTATGACGATCAACATCGATATTAACGGCATTCAGTTTGACGATGTGAATTCTATGGCACATGCGCTGGCGGATCGGATTTCGTATGAGCTTCAGGCACAAAGCAACAGAAAGGCGGCTGTATATGCTTAATGGATTTTGGCTTGACGGTGTATGTAGCCTTGATGTTGGAATACGGCTGCAAAATGCAATTTCTTTTGGGCAACCGACGCCAAGAGTAACCGTCACAACAATTTCTGGTCGGAGTGGAGACTTGACAGAATGGGATGGAAGCTACTCAAATATTAGCGCCACAGCAAAATGCTTTGCGCTGACGGACACTGATGTAAGCGACACTTTACCAACGATTTCAGCGTTTTTGCGTGGAACTACTTTAGGCTATCGCAGGCTTGAAACAGAGGAAGAACCGAATGTGTACAGAATGGCGCGGGTGGTTAATTTCCCGGAAACTGATATCCGGGCAAACCACCTTGCGCCATTTACCATTTCGTTAGATTGCAAACCACAGAAATACTTAAAAGACGGCGAAAATGCTGTTGAAGTCAAAAGCGGTGATTCTCTGTATAATCCCACTGTATTCCCTTCCCTGCCGCTTATCGCACTAACTGTTACTGGCGATGCCAAATTACAAGTTGGGGGCACACAAATAAGTATTACAGGTTACACCGGGCCGATGTACCTAGATTGCGAAATGATGGACGCTTACAGAGAATCTACAAACTTAAATAAATATGTGACTGCGCCTGAATTTCCTACTTTGGGGGCAGGAGCTACACAAATTAGTTGGAGCGGTGGAATAAGCAAATGCGAAATCGTACCTAAATGGTGGACGTTATAGGAGGTGGGAGTCATTAGTTATCCGAGATATTATGACGGCACGACCGGCTTGCATGGCAACGGCGTGGGGGTGCTGCGGGATGCTGTGCGCTGCACCGTGACCGAGGAGCGAAACGGCGCGTTTGAACTGGAAATGGTCTATCCCATCACCGGGCAGCATTACAGCAGCCTAGCGCTGCGCGGGCTGATTCTGGCAAAGCCGAACCCCTACGGTGAGGCGCAGTATTTCCGCATTTATAAAATCAGCCGCCCCATCAACGGCCAGGTGACGGTCAACGCGCAGCACATCAGCTACGATTTGAGCGGCATTCCTGTTGGGCCGTGTAAGGCGTTGAACGCAGTTGACGCCTTACAGCAGCTCAAAAGCCATGCGGCGGTGAGCTGCGATTACAACTTTTGGACGGACATCCAGACGGTGGCGGACTTTGCCGTGACCGTGCCGGGCAGCCTGCGCAGCTTGCTGGGCGGCGTGGAGGGTAGCGTGCTGGATGTGTACGGCGGCGAATATGAGTGGGACAACACCACCGTCAAGCTGCACAGCCAGCGCGGCACCGACCGCGGCGTTACGATCCGCTATGGCAAGAACCTGACCGACCTGACCCAGGAAGAAAGCTGCGCCGAGGTCTACACCGGCGTCTACCCATACTGGGTGGACAGCGACGGAAACGTGACCCAGATTACCGGCAGCCCGGTTGTCAACGTGCCGGACGGCCAGTATGACTTTGTGCGGGTGCTGACGCTGGACGTGAGTCAGGACATAAAAGAGCAGCCCACCGCCGCCCAGCTGCGGCAGGCCGCGCTGGATTATATCAGCGCCAACAAGGTAGGCGTGCCGAAGGTGAGCCTGACATTGAGCTTTGCCCAGCTGGAACAGACCGCCGAATACGCCGACATGGCCCTGCTGGAGCGGGTATGTCTGTGTGATACCGTTCATGTGCAGTTTGCAAAGCTGGGCGTGAGCGCGGACGCCCGGTGCATCAAAACGGTCTATGACGTTCTTCTGGAACGTTACGACAGCGTAGAGCTGGGAGACGCACGCAGCAGCCTGGCCAACACCGTGGCCGACATGGGCAAAACGGTACAGAGCACCGTGAACAAGACGCGCAGTGACCTGGAGCGGGCCATTGACCGCGCCACACAGCTTATCACCGGCAACCTTGGCGGCTATGTGGTGCTGCACAGCTCCACCGGCGCGGATGAACCGGACGAAATCCTTGTGATGGACAAGCCGGAAATTGAAAAGGCTACCAGGGTCTGGCGGTGGAATCTGTCCGGGTGGGGTTACAGCAGCAGCGGCTACGGCGGGCCGTACCGTTTGGCCGCCACTATGGACGGCGCGATCAACGCCGATTTCATCACGACCGGCAGCTTGAGCGCCAACCTCATTAAATCCGGGACGATGAGTGCAAATCTTATCCGGGGTGGCGTACTGCAATCTACCAATGGAAAGTTCGTGTCCAACCTGGACACGGGCGTCACAACGTTTAATGGCGGACTGGTGGTGAACAGCGACAATTTCAACATCGGCTCGGATGGGTCGGTGGACATCACCGGTAAATTCACTTCGACGGTGTCGGAGAGCAAGTGCGTTATCGACGACGCCAGAATTGAAATGTACCGAAAAACGGCGGACGGAAACTGGCACATGGGCGCGTTTATGTCTGCATGGGGTAGCAACAACGCTGTGGGACGCCTGGTGCTGTGCGGCCCGGCGGCCAGCAACCCCAACGATATGATCCCTAACGTCACGATTGCTGGACAGTATGAGGGCGGCGCTATCGCGATAAGCAACGCGAACGGTGATGTGAAGGTGCAGCTGGGCGTGGACGGCGCAGGCGACGGCTATGTGCTTGTTAACGGCAGAATGATACAGTGAGGTGGTTTTAAATGGCGGCAACCAATTACAGCCCGCCCGAGACAGCGCTTATCAAGGCGACGAGGGCGGATTTTGACCGGCGAGACGTTGTGCAGCCGGTGCATCTGGTTCAGTACGACGATACGCTCCCGGTGCTGGCAGTGGCCCTGTACAAGGGCGGGCAGCCCTGGACACTGCCCACAGGCGCGGATGTCAACCTGCGGATGGATAAAAAAGATGGGCACTATGTCTACAACCCTGCGCTGGGCGTGAGCAGCGACCGCGCCACGGTCTATCTGGCCGTGACTGCCCAGATGACGACCGGCTACGGCACGTTCGCCCCGGTTGTGGAGGTGCTGGCGGGCGGTGGTGTGGCCGGTATGGCCGCCCTGCGGCTGGAAATTGACCGGAACCCGGTGCAGGATGGCATGATCGAGAGCACGGACGAGTACAAGACAGTGCAGGCGCTGGCCGCTGAGGTGGCCGCCAACGCCAAAATCGTGCGGGATAATGAAGCGGGCATCCAGGACGTTCACGAAAACATCGAGGCCATCAAGGCTGCCCCTGCCAACGCCACGGCCGCGGCGGCCAGTGCCAAGGAGGCCCGCAGCTGGGCCGTTGGTGATACAGCATCCAGACCGGGCGAGGGCATGGACAACGCCAAATACTACGCCGCGCTGGCACAGCAGGTCAGCCAGGGCGCGGTGGGCTGGTACCCGAACTACGAGGCGCTATACGCGGCCCACGATACTGGTTATGACGGAAACTGGGCGATTGTTGGAGATACAGATACGATCTGGGTTTGGGATTCCGACACCGGCACTTGGCGCGATACAGGCGAGAGCAGCAAGTTTGCGAATTACTACGACAAAACGCAAATCGACGCGAAACTGCCCAAGCCGGTGACCGTAACGGTGGCGGCATCGGCCTGGACGAGCGGCGATTATAGCGTGACGTGGGACGACGGAACCAGCACGAGTTATACGCAGTGCGCCACCGTGACTGTGGCCGGTGTGACGGCGGACAGTCGGATTACTGTATCCGACCGAACCCGGGTGACGGATGCGGTGCGGATGGTGGCAGCGCTGGAACCCGGAGCAGGTGTTGTTAAGTTTTATGCGAACAGTGCGCCCAGCGCTGCGGCAACGTTTATTTTGGAGGTGAGCCAGTAATGGTAGATAATCCGTATAAATATCCATATGTGCCGGTTGGCGGCATCATCGAGTGGGACGGAACCGGACTGATTGACGCACCGGATATGAGCACACCCGAAAAAGTGGCGGCGGTGTATGGGTACGGCACTTGGGAACGGTACGGCGTTGACCGAGTAACGGTAGGTGCTGGCGGGGAGTACGCGGCGGGCAGTGTTGGCGGCGAGAAGGAACATACGCTGACGGTGGATGAAACTGCAAGACACCGCCATGAAGGACTTGAATGGGCATCTAATGAAAATGTCGGGCTGAATGAGGGAACAAATGCAGCTATCCGTCTCAATTTTACTGGTGCAGGCTGTATAAATGGGTTTAGGACTGCTTTTGCTGGTGGTTCTCAGCCCCACAACAATATGCAGCCATACATCGCCAACTACAAATACCGCCGTATCGCGTGAAAGGAGAAACCATACATGAACGCAACAAATAATCCGTATGCTGTCACCCCCCCCCACTGATACGACGCTGACGCAAGAGGGCGTTGCTGCTGATGCTAAGGCTGTGGGGAAAGCGCTTGGCAAGAAATCAAATAAGTTAATACTAAAAAGTACGTATTTTTCTGGCAGAACAGACCAGTTTGCGCAGATATCCATAAGAGCGCCAGACGATGCATTTGCCATTCTAAACATTACGTCTTCTGGAACAATGTTCGTACCAATGAACCTTTCCTTAGCAAACGCTTCGTTTCGGTGCATAACTGGGCTGTCTAATATGCAGATGAACTTTGCGCCGAACACTGAGGTATCTGGCACCGTGTGGTATTTGGCCTACGCAAAATGAAATTTATTGTGGAGGTATAGCAAAATGACGCTACGTTATTCATTCGGGGGGAGCTGCCGTAAGACAGCCTTGTGCAGTTTGGACAGGTGCTGCGCATGAATGCAACGGATGACTGAAAATTTAAGGAGTTGATTCTATGAGATTATCTAACGGCGAGGTGCTGCTGCACTGGCCGCTTGACCTGCACGTTTTAACGCAGGGGTGGTACTACAACGATGGCAGTTTGCATCAGGCCATCGACCTGCGCACGCAGAACGGCACGGACTACAAGCGCCCGGTCTACGCTGCCGAGGATGGCACAGTTGACCAGGTGCAGAACTGGGACGGCCATACAAAAACCGGGATGCAGAGCTATGGAAACATGGTGCGCATCAAACATGACCCCTACAAGGGAAAGACTTTGCAGACAAGATACGCCCACCTAAGCAGCTATTGCGTCAAGGTCGGGCAGAAGGTAAAAGAGGGAGAACTCATCGGTTTTTCTGGCGTGACCGGGAATGTGTTCGGCGCACACCTGCATTTTGAAGTTATCCTGAACGGCAAGCGCACCAACCCGCTGGTGTGGCTGGACAGCGATTTTACCACAGCGAGCGGGCAGGTGTTTACCTATCGCGCCGGAGAACACGCAGTGGAAAAAACTGCAGACGCTGCACAACCAAGCGGTGAGGAAGTTCTGATTGATGTGTCCCATCACCAAGGCGCCATCGACTGGTCAAAGGTTCCCTACCGCGCTATTGTTCGCATCGGCTACCGTGGTTACGGCAGCGGCAAGCTGATGAAGGACGAGCAGTTCGACGCCAACCTTGCAGGGGCGAAAGAAAATGGGAAACTGTTCGGCTTTTATTTCTTCTCACAGGCGGTCACGGTGGACGAAGCCCGCGAGGAAGCCGATTTCTGCGCAAGCCTTGCACCGACCGGCTACCCGCTGTTTTTCGATGCAGAATGGAGCCATGAGACGCACGATGGCCGCGCTGACAACCTGACGAAAGACCAGCGCACTGCAATCGCAATGGCGTTTTGCGAAAAGGCCAAGACGCACGGATTTACGGCGGGCATTTACACATTCACAGCCTTTGCAAGCGCGAACATCGACTACGCCTACCTGTGTGAAGATTACATCGGCTGGCTGGCCGACACGCGCACGAACTACGACAAGACGCTGCCACGCTACATCCACCAGTATGGGCAGGCCACGAAGGGCAGCGTGCCGGGCATTACTGCCGTGGTTGATTTGAATCATCTGGTCAAAGCACTGCCCGCTGTGGACAAGCCTGCAAACAAGCTGCAAGTGATTACCATCGGGCCTGTATCGCAGGGGGACGCAGATGCGGTTTATCTTCTGTGCAAGGAACGCGGCCTGACGGATGCCGGGCTGTATAAAAGCGAATGGGCCTGATGCCCGGAACGGAAGTGAAGAATGACAGATTGGGATATCGTCAAGGACATTGTTGTACTTGCTGGACTGATTGTCACTGTCACAACACCGCTTTTAAAACTAAATACCAGTATCACGCAGTTGAAGTCGCTGCTGGACAGTGTGGTAAAGCAGGTGCAGGATAACGACAGGAGCAACAGTGCTAACCATAAACGGTTGTGGGAGCACAACGAAGAGCAAGACGAGATTTTGCAAAACCATGAAACACGAATTCATGATTTAGAGAAAGGAGCTAAACTATGAACATCGACTACATGAACTACATCAAGCCTGAACTGCTGGTGCTGATTCCGGCGCTGATTTTCGTTGGGTACTGCCTGAAAACCAGCACGGCGGTGGCTGACAAGCTCATCCCGGCGGTGCTGGCCGCGGTGGGCATTGTGTTGGCCGCGCTGTACGTTTTGGCGACGTCGCCCATCGGCGGCGGGCAGGACGCAGCCATGGCGGTTTTCACAGCTATCATTCAGGGCGTGCTGTGCGCGGCGGGGGCGGTCTACGCCAACCAGTGCGTGAAGCAGAGCACGAAGGATAAATAATTCACTGCGTGCGCCGGTTTGACTTTTGTGTTGACTTGGCGACGTATAACAGAATTTGCTTTTTGCTGACCGACGATGAGCGGGCGGTGCTGGATTACAGGCGGCGCGGCCTGGGCAACGCAGAGATCGCTGCGGAAATGAACTGCAGCGAACGCACGGTCAATCGGTTAGTACGGGCGGTCGTGGATAAAATCAGGAAGATATAAAACAGCGGTCGTGCTGGGCGTTTGCCCGGTGCGACCGCTGTTTTTTTTATTCTGCTTTTATAAAAAACACGATGCCGGAAGAGTAGTAGACCTGGAAGGAACCCTCGACCGTTTCGGCGACGGTGCTGCCACAATCGTAGTCGAAGATGTTGAATTTGCCGGAAATCAAAGTGAAATAAGTGAGGGGCGCGGTGTCTATCTCTCCGTCGTTATAGATGCAGAACGCGGAGTCGCCGTCGCCTGCGCCGGTGGGAATCAGGACGGAGAAGGAACCGTTGGCGATTTTGACCGCGCCCGCGTCGCTGATGGTGTCGCAGCGGCGGCCGCTGGTCAGCTGCCACAGGTCAGGCGGCGGGGGAGCGGCAAGGCGATTGTCGGTGTAGGGTTCGTCTTCGTCGATGAGCCAGTCACGACCGACACGGCGGGCTGTTTTGAAACCGCCGCGCAGGGCCTTTTGACGGACGGTGACGGGGCTGCGGTTGTGTCTGGCGGCGTATTCGGTGATTGTAATTTCCATGGGAGCCTCCTTTTTTGCGTGGTGTTATTCGCACTCGGTGAGAACCAACGTGGTGAAAAGGCTCTGCGCTGCGGCGGTGCGTTTCGGGTCGATGAACTGGACGGCACGATAGGAAGGATTGCTGCGGATAAACTTGTTCATGATTTCGAGGACTTCCTGCGTTTTGAGGTGCTTAACACCGATGGAACGGCAAACATCGTAGAAGTGAATCTCGCGGCAGCTTTTGGCGGTCTCGCAAAGGGTGTTATAAACGTTCAGCTTGTACTCTTTCATGATGTTTCCTCCTGTATGTGGTTGCTTATCTCTTACTATGTCTATAGTATACATCGCTAGCGTTGCATTGCCAATGCTTTTTGCAAAGATTTTTTAGAACTTTCTGCAAAAATTGGCGTAAAGTCGGCGCAAATGTGGCGCACGCGAAATTGTGTAAAATATTACAATAAATATAGAGGATAAAGCCATGTACAGAGAATTAAACCTGAATCCAGAAAAAAAGCGCGTCGGCGATTGCACCGTCAGAGCCATTGCAGCCGCAACGCATCAAGAGTGGGAGGCTGCATATGCGGCGCTGGTGTTGGCAGGATTTGAACTGCATGATATGCCGTCTGCAAACTATGTCTGGGGCAGCTATCTGCGGCGGTGCGGGTGGAACCGTTCGGCAATTCCGAACAGCTGCCCGGATTGTTACACAGTGGCGGAGTTTGCAAAAGACCACCCGGACGGCACGTATATTTTGGCAATGGCTACGCATGTTGTGTGCGTGCAAAATGGGAACTGGCTGGATACATGGGACAGCGGCGACGAGACGCCACTGTATTATTGGCAGAAAGGATGATTGACTATGGCGTTTGGCGTACCGTATCAGCCCGGATTCGCACCGGGATATTACCCGATGGGGCAGCAGATGCCGTCGGCCATGCCCGACCAGCTTGCACAGCTTCGACAAGCGGCATATCCGCAGCAGCAACAGACTGCACAGCAGACTGCGCCTATTATTTGGGTGCAGGGGGAAGAAGCGGCGAAGTCGTATCTTTGCGCTCCGGGAAACAGCGTGCTTTTGATGGATAGCGAGAAAAGCTCGTTCTATATCAAAACAGTGGACGCAAGCGGGATGCCGCAGCCGTTGCGCATCTTTGATTATACGGAACGCACAGCGGCGCAGAAACAGCCCACACAGGCAGCGCAAGTGCAAGCTGAGGAGTTTGTCACCCGTGCAGAGTTTGACGCTCTGGCAGCGCGATTTGACGCGCTAACGGCGGACAAACCGCTTACGAAGAAAAAGGAGTCCGACAATGCCAAATCCTCTGTTTAACGTTTTAGGCGGCGGGCGTATGCCCGGCGCGATGGGACAATTTCAGCAGATGATGCAGCAGTTTCAGCAGTTCCGACAGAATTTCCAAGGCGACCCGAAGCAGGAAGTTCAAAAGCTGCTGCAATCTGGAAAAATGAGCCAGCAACAGCTAAATCAGCTGCAAGCGATGGCGCAACAGTTTCAGGGATTCTTAAAATAGGTTCAAACCGTGCGCACGGTGAACAATACATTCAACTTTTGAAAGGAGTTAAACATGAGTCTTTCTTCGGACGGCACTGTTATGACAATGCCTGTTCAGCCCGCGAATACGGGCAATGGCAACGGCTGGGGCTTTGGCGGCGATGGTGCGTGGTGGATTATTATTCTCTTCCTCTTCGTTTTCTGCGGCTGGGGCGGCAACTGGGGCAACAACGGCTTTGGCGGCAACGGCAGCACCGGCGCAGTTGATGGATACATCCTCACCAGTGATTTTGCCAACGTTGAGCGCAAAATCGACGTCGTGAACAACGGCCTGTGCGATGGCTTCTATGCTCAAGCACAGCTTGTCAACGGTGTGCAGAACGCTATGCAGCAGGGCTTTATGTCGGCTGAAATCAGCCGCGCAAACCAGCAGGCCGCATTTATGCAGCAGCTAAATGCCATGCAGATGCAGCAGGCAAATTGCTGCTGCGAGACCCGCGAGGCTATCCAGGGCGTAAACTACAACCTTGCTACGCAGGCTTGCGACACGCGCCAGACTATCCAGAACGGCACTCGGGACATCATCGAAAACCAGAACGCGAACGCCCGCGCTGTGCTTGACGCACTGACGGCGCAGCGCATTGAGGCTAAAGATGCCAAGATTGCCGAGCAGAACCAGCAGCTTTTTGCCGCACAGCTTGCCGCAAGTCAGGCTGCGCAGAATGAAACGCTGAAAGCCTATATGAGCGGGCAGCTTGCTTACTACAACCCCCGCCCTGTTCCGGCTTTCCCCGTTCCTGCTCCGTATCAGTATGGGAATTGCGGCACCTGCAACGGCTGCGCCTGCTAAAACCAAATACGGCAACTTGTCGGAATATCTGACATGTTCGGCCCCGTGCCGATACTGACACCAACGCGGCGGGGCTATTG
>OLRT01000422.1_pt1 | contig 33420 bp, 36 predicted proteins | sample 1672021 | NCBI WGS metagenome assembly OLRT01 (sample SAMEA3136637, study PRJEB25190) | human gut metagenome | reverse complement strand
CGGTCGTTTCGATCGTTAATTCGCCTCGCGACATAAGCGCTCGAGCGTAAACGCATGGCGCCCTCGGTACGTAACAGCCGAGGGCGCCATTTTTTAGTATCTGTGCGACGTGGCTCGGGCCGCTGGTTTTACATCTGCAGGAAAAGCTGATGCATGCGCAGGTCATCGTCGAGCTCGGGGTGGAAGGCGACGGCGAGCTGTGAGCCCTCGCGTGCGGCGACAATGCGTCCATCCACACGAGCAAGGACTTCAACGCTGGGCTCTACCTTGGCGATATAGGGGGCGCGAATAAATGTCATGGGAACGTCTGGCATGCCTGCGCATTCGGCCTGGGCATGGAAGCTTCCCAGCTGGCGGCCATAGGCGTTGCGCTCGGCCGTGATGTTCATCGTGCCCAGGCGCGGTGTGCCTCGATCGTCGCGAGCGGCAAGGTCGCGCGCAAGTAAGATGAGTCCGGCGCAAGTGGCGAGCGTGGGCATGCCGTCTTCTATGCGGGCTCGCAGGCCCTCGAGCATACCGAGCTCCTCCAGAAGCTTGCCCTGCACGGTGGATTCGCCCCCAGGCAACACCAGGCGGTCAAAGGGACGGGCAAGGTCTGCTGCCTGGCGCAGCTCGATGCAGTCTTCGCCCAGCTCGTGCAGACGCTGCTCGTGTTCGATAAAGGCGCCTTGAACGGCAAGAACGGCACATGCCATGGCTTACTTGCCCCTCTCTTCCATGATGAGTTCGATTTCATCGGCATTGATACCTACCATGGCTTCGCCCAGATTCTCGGAAAGCTTGGCGATCATCGTTGCGTCCGTGAAGTTTGCCACAGCTTTGACAATCGCGGCAGCGCGCTTGGCGGGGTCGCCGCTCTTAAAGATGCCCGACCCCACAAAGACGCCCTCGGCACCCAGCTGCATCATGAGTGCGGCATCCGCTGGGGTGGCCACGCCGCCTGCAGCAAAGTTCACGACAGGGAGCTTGCCTGTAGCATGGACCTCGCGCAGCAGCTCAACGGGAACGGCAAGCTGCTTGGCGGCCTCGAACAGCTCGTCCTCGCGCAGGGCCACAACGTCGCGAATCTGCTTTTGAATCTTGCGCATATGCCGCACGGCCTGCACAACGTCGCCGGTGCCCGGCTCGCCCTTGGTGCGGATCATCGTGGCGCCCTCTGCCACGCGGCGCAGCGCTTCGCCCAGGTCGCGGGCGCCGCACACAAAGGGCACATCGAACTGGGTTTTATCGATGTGGTACACGTCGTCGGCGGGGGAGAGGACCTCGGACTCGTCGATGTAATCGATGTCGATGGCCTGCAGTACCTGGGCCTCCACAATGTGGCCGATACGGCACTTTGCCATCACGGGGATGGACACTACCTCTTGGATGCCGCGGATCATGGCGGGGTCGCTCATGCGGCTCACGCCGCCGGCGGCGCGGATGTCTGCCGGGATGCGCTCGAGGGCCATGACGGCGCAGGCGCCCGCCTCCTCGGCGATATGTGCTTGCTCGGGCGTGGTGACGTCCATGATGACGCCGCCCTTGAGCATCTGGGCGAGCTGACGGTTGAGCTTGACGCGCTCGGCCGCGGTTTGTGTTTGAGGCATTGCAGTTCCTTTCTTTGAGTCCGCGCGGAATGCTGCGGGGGCTTGAGTGCTTGCTTGGGCGAATATCCTATAAGATTTCTAGGGAAATAAACATGACCAGGCGCGTAATTGTTTTTTAAGGTCAGAATAAGGTCAAATTGCAAAATCGGATAAGGTCAGATGGAGGATACATGCTCGATTACGACTTGAACGATCGTGGGTCTGTCAGTCTTTACGAGTATCTATACCAGCGAATTCGAGATGATATTCTCTCGGGGTTTATCGTGGCGGGTGAGCATCTGCCCTCGAAGCGCGGGCTCGCGCAGCATTTGGGCATAAGCGTTATTACGGTTGAGGGCGCATATGACCAGCTTGTTGCCGAGGGGTTTGTGCGATCGGTGCCGCGCCGTGGATATTTTGCCAACGAGCTACCGCGGGCGGCAACTGTGCCCCGGCTCAAGGATGCGCCGGGTCTCGATGCGGAGAGCGTTGCGCCCGGTCGTGCTTTTGTGCCGGTATCCGACCTGCCAAAAACCTCGCTCGATGGCGCCCGTCTTTGGCAGCGTGCGCTCAAGACTGTGCTTGCGAGCGAGAGCGAACGCGAATTGTTTGCGCCGGCGCCAGCGCAGGGAACGGCCCGTCTGCGCCGCGCGATTGCGGCGCATTTGCGCGGATCGCGCGGAATGGATGTTGACCCCGAGGCCATCGTGATTGGCGCCGGTGCACAGCTGCTCGATACCATGCTGGTGCAGCTTTTGGGCCGCGAGAAGACCTACGCCGTCGAGGATCCGGGCTATCTTCGCCTTACGCGCATTTACCAGGCGTGCGGCTGCGACGTGTGCCATATTCCGCTCGATGCGGAAGGATCGGATTTGCACAAACTCGAAAAGAGCGGTGCCGATGTCTTGCACCTTATGCCATCGCACCAGTTCCCTACGGGCCGCGTGACTTCCATCGCGCGGCGCTATGCCCTGCTTGGATGGGCCTCGCAGCGCTCGGGCCGTTACCTTATCGAGGACGATTTTGACTGCGAGTTTCGTCTGGCTGGCAAGCCGATCCCACCGCTTGCAGCTATTGATGCGCCAGGTTGCGTGATCTATACCAACACGTTTTCTAAAAGCCTTTCTTCGGCATTGCGCCTGGCCTATATGGTCCTGCCGGACCGGTTGATGGAGCGGTATCGGCAAGAGCTGGGATTCTATGCTTCGACGGTGAGTTCTATCGACCAAATCGTGCTTGCGCATCTCTTGGAGACAGGGGAGTACGAACGGCATGTGCGGCGCGTGCGCAAGCGCGCTCGGGATGCGCGCGACGTTCTGGTGGCCGCGATCGCCCAGGCGGAGCTGGAGGACCGAGTGCGCCTTGAGGGCGCCGATGCCGGTCTCCATGCGGTTTTGGCCATCAAGACAGATTTTGATGAGTACGAGTTGTTACGGCTACTTGGGATGCCCACAGGTTGCGTCTCTGCGCTCGCCGACCACCTTTGGTGTGCGGAACATGGGATCGATGACGGTATGTGTCACCTTGTGGTTCAGTATTTGATGCTCGAGAAAGAAATGGGGGGAGAACTTGCAGAAAAATTAAGGACAATTCTGTAAGGTTTTCGCCGCTCAGAGGCACTATCTTGCCGTTGCTCGAATTGCTGTCGAAAACCCAAATACGTCAAAAATATTGCGGGCCAGGCGAGTATCTTGGTGCCATGTCCTACGTTCTTTCCAACATATCCGCGTTTCGCTATCATCGGATTCCGCTGCAGATCCTTGCACTGTGTCCGCCCATCCCCGATGAAGATTGCGACCGTCAGCGGCTGCGATTGCGCCAGGATCTTTTGGTGAATCATGTGCTGGGCTTCCCGTTGCATACGCTGGTCTATTGTAGGAATTCGGTGACGCACGGGACTTTGCTTGAACGCCATCTCTGGTCTGGGCAACTTCCATCCGAGGCAATATGGGAAACGGATCACGGGGTTCAAGTCACATCGCCGCTGTTTACTCTGCTTACAGTTGCTCCGTGTGCAAGTGAGACGCAACTTGTCATGATGGCATATGAGATGTGCAGCACCTTTGCGGTCTTTAAGCCTTCTGACCCGATGGAAAAAGCGCTCAAAGATGCCTATGCATCACATCAGCTGCCAGGGGATTTTGGCTGGAAGCGTTCAACTAATCAGAAGGGCGAAGTGACTAATTTGTGGCAGCGTCCGCCTCTTATTCAGATAGATGATCTCCTGGATTATGCAGAAAGCAATCGGAGCTTTCGCGGAGGAAAGAAGCTGCTCAATGCAGCAAGGCAAGTAAGTGGCGTTACGGCTTCTCCGTTCGAGGTGCAGGCTTCTATGTTGTTTGGTCTTTCGCGGGCCTGGGCGGCGAGGGTCTATCTTGTTTTGAAAACAACTATGAGATTGCTTTAGATCAGAAGGCAAAAAAGATCGTGGATAAAGAGAAGGTGTACGCCGACCTGCACTTTGTGTCTGCGGATGGCAGCCGTTCGGTGATAGTTGAATGTCAGGGCGCCATCGAGCACGGCAAACTTGATGCTGGCATCCGAGATGCAGACAGGGTGACCGCGCTGCAAAGCATGGGATACGACGTAGTTTTGCTCACGTTCAAGAAGATGTCCGATAAAGAAAGCTTCCATACCGTGACAGAGATGCTTGCGAATAAGCTCGGCTATCCTTATAGGCCCAAAACGGATGCGATGAAGACCCGCGAGGACGAGCTGAGGCGCGAATTACTTATTGATTGGGCGACATTGGGGGAGTTTTAGGCATTGCAGACCATAAAATAAATGCTACTACAACAAAACAATTCGAAATAGGTACCCTAAATTGAACTTGGAAAGTAGACCGTGATTTTTAATAACAAAACCCCAGGAAAGTAGGGGGGTTTAATATTTCGTCTACTTTACTTTTTTGTTTTAGGGTACCTATTTCGAAGAGTTTTGAAAAATGGGGTGGGTTTCGATGCTCGAAACCCACCCCATCAACGCTTGCGGCGTTGTTTTTTGTTTGGTTTAGCCGAAGTAACGCTTCAGCAGGCCCTCGAAGGCCTTGCCGTGACGGGCCTCGTCGCGAGCCATCTCGTGCACGGTGTCGTGGATGGCGTCGAGATTGGCAGCCTTGGCACGCTTGGCAAGATCGGTCTTGCCAGCAGTGGCGCCGTTCTCGGCCTCAACGCGCATTTCGAGGTTCTTCTTGGTGGAGTCGGTCACGACCTCGCCCAGAAGCTCGGCGAACTTGGCGGCATGCTCTGCCTCCTCATGGGCGGCCTTCTCATAGTAGAGGCCAACCTCAGGATAGCCCTCGCGGTGGGCAACACGTGCCATAGCAAGGTACATACCAACCTCGGAGCACTCGCCCTCGAAGTTTGCACGCAGGTCGGCGACGATATCCTCGGGCACGCCCTCCTTGGCAACGCCCACAACGTGCTCAGCAGCCCAGGTAAAGCCGCCCTCATCCTGCTTCAGAAAACGAGAACCGGGAACGCCGCACTGGGGGCACTTAAAATCCTCGGGCAGCTGATCGCCATCGAACTCTTCAACATAACCGCAAACGGGGCATACGAATTTCATAATAATCTCCTTTGGTCACAGAGTGCGTTTGCCGGCCCTGTTAGGTTCCTCTCCGGCTCCCGCTTGACGATTCCATTATGCACAACTTCAGCGAGATTTAAACAGTAATAGGAATAATTCTCAAAAAGATTTTTAAGAATGTCATGAAATGTTAATGAGTTAACAATATCGACGCAGCTAAAGAACTACAATCGGCTGGCTTGAATGTTGATTCGTTAACGAATGTTTGAGAAGCGCGGCGAGCCGGCATCAACGAGGGAGGGATGGCTGCCCCCTGTTCGCCAGATTTCGCCAGCTTGACTCAAAGAACAACCAGGGAGAAGACCGTGAACAAAGCCTATAAAGCATGGTGCCGTATCTATCAGACCGTATTTCGTCTTGCCATGCCGATCCTTCCGTACTATGAACCCAAGATTATGCATTCGACCGATCAAGTTCCGCAGGTACTGGCCGACAAGCGCATCGGCTCGGTCTTGCTGGTGACGGACCCCGGCATCGCCAGGCTCGGTTTGACTCACGGGCTCGAGGCCGCGTTCGCGCAGGTGGGAATCGACTGCACCGTTTACGCAAATACCCAGGCAAACCCCACGGTCTCTAACGTAGAGGAAGCCGCTGCGCTGTACCGCGAGCACGGCTGCCGCGCTATCATCGGCTTTGGCGGAGGCTCGGCCATGGACTGCGCCAAAGGCGTGGGCGCACGTATCGCTCAGCCGCGCAAGCCCATCAACAAGATGCGCGGCCTTTTGCGCGTGCATCGTCGCTTGCCGTTGCTCATTGCCGTTCCCACGACGGCGGGAACGGGGAGCGAAGTAACGCTTGCGGCCGTGATTACCGACGATAAAACGCACTACAAGTACCCCGTCAACGACTTTGTGCTCATCCCTCGCTATGCCGTGCACGACCCGCGCCTCACCTGCGGATTGCCTGCCTCCATTACGGGCCAGACGGGCATGGACGCTCTCACCCATGCGGTGGAGGCCTACATCGGGCGCAGTACCAACGCCTATACGCGCGCGGCGGCAAAGCGCGCCGTGCGCCTGATTCATGACAACCTGCTCGAGGCGCATGCAAACGGCCGGAATATCGAGGCTCGCGCAAATATGCTCGAGGCCGCCTATCAAGCTGGAATAGCCTTTACGCGTAGTTACGTGGGATACGTGCACGGAATCGCCCACAGCTTGGGCGGCCGCTATGGCATGCCGCACGGCCTTGCAAACGCCGTAATCCTTCCGCATATGCTGCGCGCATACGGCTCGGTCGCAGAGCCCAAGCTTGCCGAGTTGGCGCGCGATGCAAGCATTGCCCCTGCAAAAGCAGATGACCACACGGCGGCGCAGGCATTTATCGCGTGGATTGACAACATGAATGCGCGCTTGGGAATCCCACGATACCTTGAAGGCATAAACGCTGCCGACGTACCGTCGATGGCAGCGCATGCTGCGGCAGAATCCAATCCGCTGTATCCTGTGCCTAAGCTGATGGACGCCGAGCAGCTTGCGAGCATGTATCGCGTGGTTGCGGGCGGCCATTTTGCCGATGAGCCCGCAGTGCGCGCAGGCGAGGGACAGCGCCGAAGCGCAGAGCGACCCTCGCGAGTTGCCCGCACCGCCGAACGAAAGGTTGCCGCATGGTCGAGCAAGAAATAGCCGCGATCGTCGAGGAACAACGTCGCTACTTCAAGACGCACGCTACGTTTGATGTCTCCGCACGCAAGGCCGCCTTGCGTGCGTTGCTGGAGAGCGTGCGGGCGCATGAGGACGACATCGCCGCCGCACTCTATGCCGACTTGGGCAAAGGCCATAGCGAAGCCTATATGTGTGAGATCGGTACGTCGCTTGCCGAGATTCGCCATCAGATCGCCCATGTTGCGTCGTGGAGCCGCTCGCGCCTGCGCCCTTGCGACCTCGCGAACGCCGTGAGCGTGTGCCGGGTTCAGCCCGTGCCCTTTGGCGTGACCCTTGTTATGGCACCGTGGAACTACCCGTTTTTGCTTACGCTCGAGCCGCTGGCAGGTGCCCTTGCCGCGGGAAACACCGTGGTCCTCAAACCAAGCGCTTATGCGCCCGCTTCGAGCGCTGTGCTGCGACGGATTTGCGAGGAGGCGTTCGACCCGCGTTTGGTGCGCGTAGTCGAAGGCGGTCGTGCCGAGAATACAGCTCTGCTAGAGCAGCGTTGGGACAAGATCTTCTTTACCGGAAGCGTGAACGTGGGCAAGCTTGTGATGAAGCAGGCGAGTCGAAACCTCACGCCTGTTACGTTGGAGCTGGGCGGCAAAAGCCCCTGCATCGTGGACGCCTCGGCAAACATCAAGGTGGCAGCGCGTCGTATCGCTTTTGGCAAGTGGCTCAATGTGGGTCAGACCTGTGTGGCGCCCGATTATCTGCTGGTGGACGAGCGCGTGCATGACGAACTGCTCGAGGCCCTCAAAGGTTGCGTTCGTGCCATGTATAGCGAGGATGCGCTGAGCAACCCCGCCTACGGCAAGATGGTCAATGCCAAGCATTTCGAGCGCGTGCGCGGGCTTATCGACCTTGCCAAGGTTGTGCTGGGCGGCCGCGCGGACGAGGCGTCGCTTAAGATCGAGCCAACGATTCTCGATGGTGTGGATCCAAGCGTTGACGCCGTGATGCAGGAAGAGATTTTTGGTCCCGTATTGCCGGTCATCACCTATAAAAGTTTGGACGAGGTCGAGCGTTTTATTATGGACCGTCCCACGCCGCTTGCGCTGTATATCTTTAGCGAGGACCGTGCGGTGCAGCAGCGCTTTGCCCGCTATGTGCCCTTTGGCGGCGGCTGCGTGAACGATTGCATCATGCATCTCGCCACAAGCCATATGGGATTTGGCGGCATGGGGGAGAGCGGCATGGGCCAGTACCATGGCCGCGAGAGCTTTGACACCTTTAGCCACAAGAAGAGCATCGTGTCCAAAGCGACGTTTTTTGATGCCCCCTTCCGTTACGCGCCCTATGCGGGTTGGAAGGATGCATTCGTTCGATTTTTCGTGCACTAACGACAAAAGTCCGCAGGTTTATTTTGTCATATTTTTAGGGCTAACGCATAAAAGCCGACGCGCTGTCCATGGGCGCGTCGGCTTTTTTAATGAGGGGTGTATGGGCTCGGGAATCGAGGGCTTGGCTAGATGACGATGCCTTCGCAGTGGTCGCACTCGTGCTGGATGATCTGTGCCACAAAGCCCGAGAAGCTGCGCGTATGCTCGTGCCAGGAATCGTCTAGGTAGGTTACGCGGATGCTGCGATAGCGCGTGCAAGGGCGCGTGCCTTCGAGCGAGAGGCAGGCCTCCTCGGTCCAATATTCGTCGTGCCGCTCGATAATGCGGGGGTTGAACATTACGAGTGTGCGGGGGCCATCGGTTACGGCGATCACGCATTTGCGCTTGCCGATCATGTTTGCGGCAAGCCCCACGCATTCATGGGAATGGGCGGCAAGCGTGTCTGCCAGGTCGCGCCCGATGGCGATATCTTCTGATGTGGCCGGCACGCTGGGCATGCGCAGCATGATGGGCGAGGTGACGATGTTGCAAACCATGGTTTCCCCTTGTGGATTGATCGCGGGTGGCTGGGTGTGAGTGTAGCCCATTGAGTCGCGGCGCGGGAGGTTCGTGTGCGGACGGGCGGATAGAATGAGAGGCGAGTAGAGTTTTGAGCTGAGGGACGGGCCTGCGATGATTCGCGTGAACACGGCACAGTCGAGGCGGGGCATGATGTGCGTTTTTGTGGCCGCTCTGACTGCGATGCTCGCTGCCTGTTCGAATGCGACGACGGCGTCATCCGCTACGGAAGGCAGCGACGTTCGGTATGACGTCGAGCACGTGCAAAAATCCCTGGAGGCATTGGAGGCGCAGCGTTCGCAGAAATCGGGCGCCACGCAGGTCGATACCGATGCTACCGCCGAGAGCGTGGCCGAGCTCTTGCCGTATATTGGCCTGCCCAAAACGGCAGTGGTGACCTGCTGTTTGATGCCATTGCTGTTGATGGCGTCGTGGTGAACGTGAGCAAATACAACTTGGCCAAGAATTACTGGTGCGATGCGGCTGGCACGATGCGCGTGCTGCCCGACCGCACGGCCTCGGGTGCGCGGGTTGATGGTGAGGCTACGCAGTTTGTTCCTAACGAAGATCCTTCCGATTACGACTCTCCCGATGAGTATGCCGATGCTGCTGAGGACGAGTTTGCCACCCACGGCAGCTCGAACCCCTGGCAGGAGGCGTTTGATTATTGGGAGAGCTGCATGGGGTGGGGGTGGCAGGAGAGCCGCTATCTTGTTCCAAGAATCTTCTCGATATAGCTGCTATTGAGCCAAAAGGACTGTTTTGTCATACGCCTGCCGTCGGGCAGTTCATCGCTGTCGCGTTTGAGATTGCCAACAGCCATTCCGTCTTCGAATAAATATGCGGCTTTGCTGCTATGCGGTCTGACATGGGAGACAGGATTGCCTGAGATTTTTGGAAGGTTGTTTTCAACCGTTAGCTTGCCAGAAGAGTTGAGGTGTCTTTTAAGCTGAACGCCATGAATGATGGTGGATTTTGTTTCTTCCCAGCATGCTTTCGCAGGGCCTTCAATGTCCTCAATTGGCATTGCCCAGAAGACGGCCTTTTCAAGGTGATAATCTCCATCCTCTTTACGCTGGAAAAGAACCCATAGGAAACGAGAGGATTCAAGCTTTACGTGGAAATCGGATTCATCCCAGCTTTCTTCCGCGATTCGCTTGAATTTAAATGGAGCGAATGACATCGACTCTTTAATAGCTCCATTTTCATCTGCTCGGGCGACGCGAACGGAAATACCTGCCTTAACAAATTCCTCTGCAGAATTATTTTTAATGCCAAGCATGCGGTAGATGAGCATGGTCCACTGAGCTTTATTTCCGGTATAAGGAAGGCCGTAGTGCTGGGCGATTTGACGATCGGTTTTACCAACATGCTGGTCGATTAGATTGAGGACGTAGCTATCAAAATCAGCCGTCTCCGTCTCGGAGTCTTCGGGCAAGATGCTTTCTTCGGGCTTTGGCGCATTGAGGACATAATTATGAAGAAGATAGTCCATGAAGGAGCGCTTGAGGGAAAAGGCCCGTTTCTTGGCTTTGCGTCGAGTCTGTTCTCCTGTTTGTGGGTCGATGAAAGGATAGTGCTGATCGGCCCACATCGATTTTTCGTTCGCGCCCTTTGTGCACGCTCCTAGGTACGAGGTCATACCTTCGGAGAGCTCGTCGGCGCGACCCTGTTGGAGAAGAGTGGTTATCTTCTTGTAGTCACTGCGAATAATTCGAAGATCTTTTTCGGGCAGGTGGACCATGACGGCGCGCTCAATGCGCTGATCGTATTTATCGATGGTCCTATCGCGGTGATAGTAGACCAGGAGAAGAGTGTTCAGCTTTGTCTTGAGGTGGGACTTTTCATAGTCGGTGGTTACTTCGCGATCGTAGGGAATCATTGTCAGAACCAGGCGCTCCCCTGCGCTCTTCGTTCCGTCTTTGCGCAAGTCAAAACAGGTTGCTTTAAGCTCAACGCCTGCTTCGGGGAAGTCGGGTCTATCGTCGCTGTTTGCCTTGTAACCAAAGTAGCGCTCTTCGATAAGGTTGCCCATGCCACCCTTGAAGCGAACGGATCCGTAGTCTTTTTCTTCGGCGTTTGCAGGGGCGATTCCAAGTTCAAGAATGTCTCGAAAGGTCATACCGTCAAGATGGGCGGCATAGTGCTCGATGCTGGTTTGACTCGCGAAGTCTGTCTCGCTGAGCAGTTTTTTGAAGTTGACTCGTCCCTTGTTAGACATGGCGCTGTCCGTTTCGCTTGTCCAGATGCAGGCAGGACAATTGTATTCCATTAATATAGAAATTTTTGGCATGTCCTTTCGGTCCGTTAAAGTAGAGATCCATAGTCGGACACAGTAGCGATTGGAGAAACGTGTCTGAGATTAAGATTGCCGAGCTCTTTGCGGGCGTCGGTGGGTTTCGTTTGGGCCTCGAGGGCTATGACAATCGGGAGCATCCCGAGTTCAGTATGCCTCCTGCAGGACCGTTTAAGACCATTTGGGCAAACCAGTGGGAGCCGCCTGGAACAGAGGCGCGACAGTTTGCGGCGCGCTGCTATGCTAATCGTTTTGGAAAAAACTCAGTAGTTAATGATGATATCAATAAGGTTCTTGAGCAGGCTGAGGCTGGCGAGCGCGTTATTCCTGATGTCGATATGGTCGTCGGAGGCTTCCCGTGCCAGGACTATTCGGTGGCGCGGCCGCTTAACCAGGCGAAGGGCATCGAGGGAAAGAAGGGCGTTCTTTGGTGGGACATCTACCACTTCCTCGAGATGAAAAAGCCCCGTTTTGGTCTGTTTGAAAATGTTGATCGTTTGTTGAAGTCTCCTGCTGCCCAACGTGGCCGCGACTTTGCAATCATCCTCAGTTGTCTTGCCGACCTGGGTTATGTCGTTGAGTGGCGCGTTGTGAATAGCGCCGAATATGGATATCCTCAGCGCCGCAAACGTGTTTACATCTTTTGCGAGCTCACTTCTGAGCAAATCGAGCTTTCCGACAGGCTCGAAAACGGCGTCATGGCGCACGCCTTCTCTGCTCTTTATGCGGACGAGAAGACTGAGCTTGATGTTTTGCCAGATCCCTATGAAAACTCGGCGTCTTTCGGCATTGGGAAAAAGGTCTCTCCCTTTATGTCTGCGGGCGTCATGCAGGGTTGCAAAGTGCTCACTTGTAATTTCGTCGAAAACTATACCGGCCCGCGTCGCGTGTTGAAAGACGTTCTTGTTCCTGAGGATGAGGTTCCTGCCAACTTTTTTATTGACCCTGAGAAACTCGATAAGTGGCGCTATCTAAAGGGCTCAAAGCGCGAGGAACGTACTAATAAAAAGACGGGCTTCACCTATATGTACTCCGAAGGCCCTATGAGCTTTCCCGACTCCATTGATAAGCCGAGTCGAACCATTCTGACTGGGGAGGGCGGCACCGGAGCGAGCCGTTTTAAGCACGTAGTTGAGTGCGAAGACGGCAGATATCGCAGGCTTGTTCCTGATGAGCTCGATCAACTGCAAGGCTTTCCTCGCGGGTGGACCAATGTTGGGATGACCGACGGCAACCGTGCCTTCTGCATGGGGAATGCATTGGTAACCGGTGTTCCTCATCGTATCGGCAAGGCAATGGCAGACTACTATGGTTTAAGCTAGAGCGTTTTCACGATTTCTTATATCGATTTGATTCGTATGGGGCTTCTTGTGAGAGGCCCTTTTGCTGGTGGCTCAATCCATGTCCGCACGAGGCGGTACCTTCTAATCAACAAAAAGCCCGAAGGCGCGGGTGGGCGGGAGGCCCGCACGCGGCGCCGCGGGAGGTTGGAAGGGGCAACCATGTACGAGCCGTCACGTCAGATTTCTTCGTTCTATATCGCCGGGTTCCAGTACTGGGACGGAGCCCTGGTGCTTTCTGAGCTCAAGGTGGGCGAGCGCCTGCGCTTGGTGCCGGAGTTCGACAATCCTCACGATCCGTCCGCCATGGCCATCTATCGCGGCAAAACCAAGATGGGCTTTGTTCCCGGATCGGAAAACGAGCTTCTCGCCCTCATGTTCTTCTATGGTCACTCCGACGGCTTTGAACTGCGCGTCTTGCAGGTTTCGCCCGATCAAAAGCCATGGGAGCAGGTGCGCGTTGGCCTGTATGTAACCGATGCTCGCTAGATGAGCGCCGCAGAGCAAACCTCAGCTTGCTCTATCATGTATAGACAAGGGAGTCGCCGGGTTCCGGCTCTGCCCATGGGGTGGGGTCGGGGCCGCGGCTTTTGTATACGACGGCAGGGCGGAGGAGACGCGCCATGATGTGGTTCACGGCAGATACGCACTTTGGGCACTCGAATATTATCGAGCTCACGCACCGTCCGTTCTCGTCGGTCCAAGAGATGGATCGCCGCCTTATTGCGAATATCAACGACCGTGTGAGCGCGCGCGATTCCCTCTACATCCTGGGCGACTTCTCGTTTCGCACGACGGTCGAAGAGGCATACGCCATTCGCAAAAAGATCGTTTGTCAGCATGTGCATCTCATTCGCGGTAATCACGACAAGCACTGGATTGATAGCCCCTTCCCAGACGCCTTTGAATCCGAGCAAGACTATCTGGAAATCAAGCCAGGGTTTGCCAAGGGCGTCCGCCTGGACCTGTTCCATTACCCCATGTTGAGCTGGAACGGCAAATGGCGCGGGGCTATTCATCTTCATGGGCACATTCATACCGAGGGACCCGATTATAACGAGCGCAATCGCGAGCGCGGCATTTTGCGCTACGACGTGGGTGTTGATGCCAACGAGTATTGCCCCGTGAGCCGCGATGACATCCTGACCTTCTTTGGTGGTGTTGAGCCAAAGCCGGCGCAGCTGGCATAGTGAAGTGACGGGGTCAGTGTGGCCGGGTTAACGCGGTGCCGCTGGTGTACTGAAGTCGGCACGGTGCGGCGTCCGGCGAGCCCAAGTGGAGTTACTGGCGGTTCCTTCGGCAGCGTCATCCTGTGGCGGTAAAACGTGCATTTTGAAATGAGTGGCGGTTGTTGAAACGTTTTGAGGGCGTTTTAGGACCTGGGACGTGCGATTTTCCGCCACTCGTTGAATTTGGGCTCGGAAATGCACGATTTTCCGCCACTGGTTGCATCCATTGCGACCACGCCCGACGTCGCCGCAGCGGGCGCGATTACGATTGGCGTCACGAGGATTTCGAGGCCACATGGGTTCGATATCACGGTAATGTTGCCGCCTCCGTTTGCGTCATCGTGCGCGGCTGTGTCCCCTTGGGGCGGTATGCTGTCTTATCAAAGCAAGCCAGCGAAGGGGAGCTCCATGAACGAGATCAAGTGCCCGCACTGTGGCCAGATGTTTAAGATTGACGAGTCGAGCTATGCCGATATCGTCAGTCAGGTACGTACTGCAGAGTTTGCGCACGATGTTGCCGAGCGCGAAGCTGCGGCCAGGCGCGAGACCGAAAGCGCCGTGGCGCTTGCGCGCGCCGAGGCGGACAAGCGTCTGCAAGAAGCCCTGGCCGCCCACAATACCGAGATGGCCGACCTGCGAGTTGAGACGAGCTCTCTCGTGCAGAAAGCTCAAAGCGAGTCCGAAGCGCGCATTGCCGAGCTTGAAACCAAGCTCGCCGCCGCTGCAGAATCCCAAAAGGCCGCTCGGAACGAAGCCGCGGCCGAGGCACGCGCTGATGCGCAAAAGACAGCTGCCGAGCTGCAGCGCGAGGTGGATCGCCTGCGCGCGGAGGCTGCTCGACAGGCAGATGCGGTCAAGCTGGCGCAGGCCAGTGCCGCGGCCGCTGCTAAAGACGAGCTCGCCACGCGCGATGCTCAGATTGCCCAGCTCCAGGCCCGTCTAGATGCCGCCGATTCGGCACGCGAGCTCGCCATCCAAAAGGCCCAATCCGATGCCGAGCGTGAGGCCGATGTGTTGCGTTCGCAGATTCGCGAACAAAAGAGCGAGGCGGCTGCCCAGCTCGCACGAGCAGTTTCCCAGGCCGAGCGCGAGCGCGATGAGGTTCGTGCCAAACTCACCAGCGAACTTGCGGTGCGCGATTCGCGTGAGCAGCAACTTGCGGCGGCGCACGAGCTCGAGCTCGCTCAGGCCAAGAAGACCACCGAAGAGCTCATTCGCTACAAAGACCAAGAAATCGAGCGCTTGCGCGACATGAAGGCACGCCTTTCCACCAAGATGGTGGGCGAGAGCTTGGAGCAACATTGCGAGACGGAATTCAACCGCCTGCGCATGACAGCGTTTCCCAACGCGTACTTTGAGAAGGATAACGATGCCTCCGAGGGCACTAAGGGCGACTTTATCTTCCGCGAGTGCGACGAGATGGGCAACGAGATTGTCTCCATCATGTTCGAGATGAAAAACGAGAACGATACCACGGCGAGCAAGCATAAGAACGAGGACTTCTTTAAGAAGCTCGATCATGACCGCAAGCAGAAGAACTGCGAGTATGCCGTGCTCTGTACGCTGCTCGAGCCGGATAGCGACCTGTACAACACGGGCATCGTCGATGTGAGCTATCGCTACGAAAAGATGTACGTTATCCGCCCGCAGTTCTTCATTCCGCTTATCACGCTGCTGCGCAATGCCGCTTTGAACTCGCTTTCCTACAAGCAGGAGTTGGCCGTGGTGCGCCAGCAAAACATCGACGTCACCAACTTCGAGGCCAAGATGGAGGAGTTCAAGACCGGCTTTGCGCGCAATTATGACATCGCAAGCCGAAAGTTCCAAACGGCGATCGAAGAGATCGATAAGACCATCACGCACCTGCAAAAGACCAAGGATGCGCTGCTCTCGTCTGAGAATAACTTGCGACTGGCGAATAACAAGGCGGAAGCCCTGACCATCAAGCGCCTCACGCGTGGCAACCCCACGATGAAGGCCGCCTTTGAGGAAGCCGATGCTAAACGCGAGGCGGAGGAAGAGTAGGCTCATTCGCTAAGACCGTTACAACCGTTAGAAAAAGCGCCGGTATATGCCGGCGCTTTTTCTTGGCGCACGTTCAAGGTGAACGTCTGTTTTATCCAGGTGAACGGCAGAATGTGACAAAATAAACCTGTCGACTTTTTGTCACATGGGGTCGGAAATCGGGACCTTAACGTTAGGTAATTGTTTCCAAATCGTTTCGTACTGCGGACGAAAAAGCTCCCAAGACAGCAATAAAAAATCCCTTTGAGCTGGGAAGAGCCTGAAAAAACGTCTAGGGCGACTACGGGCGGCGGTAGGGGATTGAATAAATGCCAAATGTGCTGAAACCAAACCATTTATACCTATAAATGTTATATGCAACGTAGCATTAAATGCCGTTTGCGGGCGTATTTCGATCGCTCGTGCGCGCCGAGTGGTCTAAAAGTACCGCCGAAGGCCGTTCGCAGAATGTTAACGGCATGCTTCTTTCTTTCACGCCTGCGTCAATTTCTATCATTTCAGTCATTGAACGCCATGGGAGTCGACACCTGTGTCCAACAAACGATCAATGATGGAAAGGAGACTGCTTGCATGGAAACAACCGCAACAGCTCCAACTGATCGCGCGCTTGCGATCAAAAAGAAGAAGGCGCTCGACGCAAGCTTCTTCAAGAAGGGCATCGCTATCGCGGCGCTCTCCAGCATTATGTACGCGCTGTACACTGCCTTCGTTACCGGCGGTCAGCTCTTTGGCGTCTGGGGCAATTGGTTTGGTGCGCTCGCATCTACCAGCCTGGTCGTCGTCTTCATCCTGCCTACGATCGCCTCGGGCATCAACGATACCCTGAGCGCCATCTGGGCCACGCTCGTTACCCTCAAGCAGGGCAAGATCGCCGACCTGGGCCGCTGCATTGCCTCCAAGCCCGGTCGCATCGTGATCCTCGCTGCCTTCATCGGCGGCCCCATTGCCTCTGCTGCCTACGTTATCGCGCTTTCTCAGGCCGGCACCCTTGCCGTGCCCATCGCGGCTCTAAACCCCGCAATCGGCGCGATCCTCTCCCGTATCCTCTACAAGCAGCCGCTTGGCCCGCGCGTTATCGCCGGTATCGTGATCTGCGTCATCGCAGGCGTCATGATCGGTAGCACCGGCCTCACTGGCGAGGCCGCACCGGGCATGGCACTTGGCTTGGGCCTGGCTCTTCTCGCCGCTCTGTGCTGGGGCATCGAGGGCTGCGTGGGCGGCTATGCCACCTGCATGATCGACTCGCAGATCGCCATCAATATCCGTCAGCTCGTCTCCGGTATCGGCAACCTGATCATCGTTCTGCCGATCCTCACCCTCGTGTGCGGCGGCACCCTTGCCCAGAGCTACACCTACGTTGCTCAGGCGTTCACCGACGGCTCCTCCGTCATCTTCTTCGCCGTTTCCGGCGCCGCCGCCTACCTCTCCTTCATGAGCTGGTACCGCGCCAACGCTATGTGCGGCACCGCCCTGGGTATGGCTATCAACGGCACCTACACCTTCACCGCTCCGTTTGCCACCTGGATCATCCTCGGCCTGGTCATGGGCTTTGACGGCTACGCACTGGCCCCCATCGCCTGGGTCGCTGCCATCGTCAACCTTATCGGCATCTTCTTGATCGCCGTGAACCCGATGGACCTCCTGAAGAAGGACGGTGAGTAACGTGCTGCCTTTGAACTATGCCATGCTCAAGTACTTTACCTGCCATGACGAGGCTTGCGCCGACGACGTCATGGAGGCCCTCAAGGGCGAGTACTCCTCGTTTACAGCTTTTACCAAGCCCAAGATGCAGGAGGCCCTGATGACCGCCGAGAAGAACGGTCTGATCAGCGAGTCCCGCTTTGACCTGGACGGCGCGGGCGAGGTCCGTGTCTACTACAGCGCTGATCAAGAGCAGCGCGACACCATCAATTCCTACATCAAATAGGAAAGGAGCTACCCCATGCGCTATACCGGCGAAGAGGCCATCGGCCTCATTGAGACCCTCGGCATGGTTCCGGCTCTGGAAGCCGCCGACAAGATGCTCAAGGCGGGCGACTGCGAGCTCGTGAGCTACGAGAACGTTGGCTCCACGCTCGTCACCGTCATCGTCAAGGGCGATGTCGCTGCATGCGAGGCTGCCGTCAAGGCAGGCGTCGAGGCCGCATCGGCCATCGGCAAGGTCACGGCGCAAAACGTCATGAAGCGCCCCGTTCCGCCTATTGGCGATGTTGTTTCCGTCCACGACGTGGATTTTTAGGAGGTCCTGATGTCTGAAAGCAAAGGCAACGCATTCGGTGCCATCGAGACCTTTGGCCTCGTGTGGGTGCTCGAAGCTGGCGACGCCATGTGCAAGGCCGGCGATGTGAACCTGATTGGTTACGAGAACACCGCCTCCGGCTATATCTCGATTCTTGTCGAGGGCGATGTCTCGGCCGTCGAGGCAGCCGTTCACGCGGGTGTCGAGGCCGTCGAGGCCCTGGGCGCCGAGGTCTACAGCTCGGTTGTCATCCCGCGCCCGCATCCCGATCTGAAGAAGATCACCGATCGCTACCGTCTTGAGAACCTGCTTCCCTACTAAGGAGGTGTGCCATGTCCCTTGTTGACACCGATCTTCGCTCCGTTCAGGAGGCGCGCATCCTTTTGGAGCACGCCGAGGAGTCGAGGGAAGTCCTCGAGGGTCTGCCCGGCACGCTTGTCGACGGATTTTTGGAGGCTCTGCGCAAGCGCTTGCTTCCGCATGCTGCCTCGTATGCTCAGCTTGCCGTAGACGAGAGCGACTACGGCAACGCTGAGGACGAGCAGGCCCTCATCGAGTGGGTGCTCACCGAGCTTCTGGACGACGTGTACGCCCAGATGCCTACGCAGGAGCTCTACTCGCGCAGTACCACGCATTCCGTCGAGGTGGGCATCTCTAAGGGTACGGTCGTCTCGCTTTTGCCCGACTGGCTGTGTGTTCCCACGATGCTTTCGCAGCTTGTGTGTGCCGTTGCATCCAAGAGCCCGATTATCTTCTCGGCTCGTCAGCGTACACATGCTACCTGCAAGGCCGTTATCGAGGACGTGCGCCATGTTGCCGCCGAGTGCCACTATCCGCTCGACGCCCTCACGTATCTGGAGCTCTATGCCCCCGAGGGTGAAGAGTGGCTGGCGGCTCAGCCGACCGTTCGCGTGCTTATTGATTCGCGCGAGTGCGAGCACATCCACGTGGCCGATACCACGGGCAAGGATGTGTACTGCGCGTCGATTGGCAACAACCCGGTCTTTGTGGAGCAAACCGCCGATTTGGCCCTGTGCGCCGAGGAAGTTGTGTACGGCAAGTCGTTTTGCTACGGGATGCTACCGGGCGCCGAGCAGTCGGTTGTGGTCGAGCAAGCCGTGGACGAGGCCTTTAAGACCGAGCTCAAGCACCGCGGCTGCTACTTCCTTTCCGACGAGGAGTGCCAGCGTCTTTACCGCGTGTGTTTTCGCGAGGACGGGCGCACCTACCGTGAGCTCATCGGTAAATCGGCGTGCGACCTGGCTCGTCGCGCAGACATCGCGGTGCCCGCCTCTACGCGCGTGCTCGTGGCCGAGAAGCCTTATGTCTCCGAGCGCAGCTTTTTCTCGCGCACTAAGTACGGCCCCGTGCTGTCCTACTACGTGGAGGAGAACTGGCGTGACGCCTGCGAGAAGTGCATCGAGCTGATCTTGAACAGCGGCTCGGGCAATGCGCTTTCGATCTTTTCGCGCGATGGCGAAGTTGTTCGCCAGTTTGTGCTCAAGAAGCCAGTGGGACGCATTCTCGTGAACGTGGGGACCGGCATGGGAGCCACCGGCTGCCATTCCACGCTGCCCAAGACCCTCACCGTTACCGGATGGGAAAGCGCGACGACCTCGAATCTGGGCGTGACCTATCGCGACTTTATCCGCCGGCGCCAGGTTGGCTGCAGCCTTGAGTCTTCTGACCTCTCTCTTCTTGAGGAAGCAGGTCTCAACCGGGTGCCGGATCGGAAGATCGCCGTACATATGACCGAACAGCAGCCTGCAACCGACGTTGTTCCACAGGACAACGCATGGTTCGCCAGCTTGCTTAAAAACATGACCGATTAGAAGAAAAGGAGTACCGATGGATATTCAAGAGTTTGCCAAGCAACTGTCCGATGCCACCAAGGACATGAGCGAAGAGCAGCGCGCAAACGTCCGCGCGATGTTCACCAAGGTCGCCGACCAGCTCGACCGTCCGCTGGACAGCACCGTTGCCCACACCGAGTGCACCGAGGTGCCCAACGGCCCCACCGAGCGCCACGTTCGCCTGAAGCAGAACTTCCTCAAGCAGGTTCCCTCCATCACCACCTTCCGCGCTCGCGCCGTCACCGAGTTCACCCGTAAGAACCCGGGCATGCCCAAGATCGAGCTGCGCGCCAAGTGCTTCCGCTATTGCTGCGAGACCGCTCCGCTGATCATCCAGGACGACGAGCTTATCGTCGGCAACCCCACGGGTGCTCCGCGCGCCGGCGCCTTCTCGCCCGATATCGCCTGGCGTTGGCTGCGCGACGAGCTCGACACCATTGGCACGCGCGCTCAGGACCCCTTCTACATCTCCGAAGAGGACAAGAAGTACATGCGCGAGGAGCTCTTCCCGTTCTGGGAGGGCAAGTCGCTCGACGAGGTCTGCGAGGACCAGTACCGCGAGTGCGGCGGCTGGGAGCTCTCCGGTGAGTCCTTTGTTTCCGACTGCTCCTATCACCAGGTGAATGGCGGCGGCGACTCCAACCCCGGCTACGACGTCATCCTGATGAAGAAGGGCATGCAGGACATTCAGGACGAGGCCCGCGAGCACCTCAAGCACCTCGACTATGCAAACCCCGATGATCTGGACAAGATCTACTTCTACAAGTCCGTTATCGACACCACCGAGGGCGTTATGATTTACGCCCGCCGTCTGTCCGACTTCGCTTGTCAGAAGGCCCAGGAGTGCAGCGATCCCAAGCGCCGCGCCGAGCTCCTGCAGATCTGCGAGAACCTCAAGAACGTGCCTGCCCACAAGCCGCGCACCTTCTGGGAGGCCGTGCAGTCCGTATGGGTTGTCGAGAGCCTGCTGCCGGTCGAGGAGAACCAGACCGGTATGTCCATCGGCCGCGTTGACCAGTATATGTATCCCTTCTACAAGGCCGACAAAGAGGCTGGCCGCCTGACCGACTACCAGGCCTTTGATATCGCCGGCTGCATGCTCATCAAGATGAGCGAGATGATGTGGGCTACCTCCGAGGACGCTTCCAAGTTCTTCGCCGGCTATCAGCCGTTCGTCAACATGACGCTCGGCGGCGTGACCCGCTCCGGCGCCGATGCCACCAACGACCTCACCTATCTGCTGATGGACGCCGTGCGTCACGTCAAGATCTACCAGCCTTCCCTGGCCTGCCGTATTCACAACAAGAGCCCCGAGAAGTACCTGCGCAAGATCGTCGACGTTGTTCGCTCCGGCATGGGCTTCCCCGCTTGCCACTTTGACGACACGCATATCAAGATGATGCTTGCCAAGGGCGTTTCTGTTGAGGACGCACGCGACTACTGCATGATGGGTTGCGTCGAGCCGCAGAAGTCCGGCCGCCTGTATCAGTGGACCTCCACCTCCTACACCCAGTGGCCCATCGCCATCGAGCTCACGCTCAACCACGGCGTGCCCCTGTGGTATGGCAAGCAGGTTACCCCTGACCTGGGCGACCTCGACCAGTATCACACCTTTGAGGAGTTCGAGGCTGCGGTCAAGAGCACCATCTACTACATCACCAAGTGGACGAGCGTCATGACGGTGATCTCGCAGCGCGTGCATCGCGACATGGCTCCCAAGCCCCTCATGTCCATCATGTTCGAGGGCTGCATGGAGTCTGGCAAGGACGTCTCTGCCGGCGGCGCCATGTACAACTTTGGACCCGGTGTTGTGTGGAGCGGTCTTGCTACCTATGCCGACTCCATGGCCGCTATCAAGAAGCTCGTCTTCGACGACCACAAGTACACGCTGTGCGAGCTCAACGAGGGCCTCAAGGCCGATTTCGAGGGCTATGAGAGGATGCGTCAGGACTGCCTGGACGCCCCCAAGTACGGTAATGACGACGACTACGCCGATCAGTTCGTGGCCGACATCGTCTACTTCACCGAGCATATCCACAGCCAGTTCAAGACCCTGTACTCGCGTCTGTCCCACGGCACGCTGTCCATCTCCAACAACACCCCGTTTGGCCAGATGACCGGCGCCTCCGCCAACGGCCGCAAGGCTTGGACGCCGCTGTCCGACGGCATCAGCCCCACCCAGGGTGCCGACCACAATGGCCCCACCGCCATCATCAAGTCGGTCTCCAAGATGAGCAACGACAGCATGAACATCGGCATGGTGCACAACTTCAAGCTCATGGCCGGCCTGCTGGATACCCCCGAGGGCGAAAACGGCCTGGTCACGCTTCTGCGCACGGCTTGCATGTACGGCAACGGTGAGATGCAGTTCAACTACCTGGACAACCAGACGCTGCTCGACGCCCAGGCTCACCCCGAGGAGCATCGCGACCTCGTGGTTCGTGTTGCCGGCTACAGTGCGTTCTTCGTCGAGCTGTGCAAGGACGTTCAGGACGAGATCATCAGCCGCACGATGCTGACCAAGCTCTAAGCACGTAACCACTCAAGCCCAAATGGGCGTAACCCCAACAGAAAGGAGGACGCATATGAGCGAGCAGCTGGAAGAGAGCCTCGAGCGCCGCGCGCGCATCTTCAATACGCAGAAGTACAACATGTACGACGGCCCGGGCATTCGCTCCATCGCGTTCTTCAAGGGATGCCCTCTGCGCTGCAAGTGGTGCTCCAATCCCGAGAGCCAGCGTCGTGGTTTTGAGGTCATGTTCAAGCAGACTGCTTGCGTGAACTGCGGGGCGTGCGTCGAGGCGTGCCCCGCAGGGGTTCACCAGTTCGTCAATGGCGAGCATGTGGTGGACCGCACCAAGCAGTGCCTGGGCTGCGGCGCCTGTGAGAAGGCCTGCCTGCAAAAGGCGCTTTCCATCATGGGCGAGGATCGCAAGATCTGCGACCTGGTTTCGTTTATGGACCAGGATGCGGACTTCTACCGTATGTCCGGCGGCGGCGTGACCCTGGGCGGCGGTGAGGTCTTGGCACAGCCCGAGGCCGCACGCGCCCTGCTTGCGGCCTGCAAGGACCGCGGCTACCACACGGCTATCGAGACATGCGGCTACACCAAGACCGAGACGATTCTCGATATCGCGCGCTACGTGGACCTGTTCTTGTTCGACATCAAGCAGATGGACCCGGTCAAGCACAAGCAGTGGACCGGCGTAAACAACGAGCAGATTCTCGCCAACATCCGCGCCCTGCTGGAAAACGGCTTCAACGTGCGCGTGCGCATGCCGCTGCTTCACGGGGTGAACGACGACAAGGCCGAGATCGACGGCATGATCGAGTTCTTCACGCCGTATCGCTACCAGAAGAACTTCGACGGCGTGGACCTGCTCCCGTACCACAAGCTGGGCGTGGGCAAGTACGCGCAGCTCGGCCGTGACTACGAGATCGAAGGCGACCCGTCGCTTTCGGAGGACGACCTGAATCGCATCGAGGGCTGGATCTCCGAGGCGGACTTCAAGGTCAACCTCGTTCGGCACTAGGGGTGGGGCATGGAGCATCTTCAGCGCATCATCCAAGAGTCGGTCGACGGCAAGGAAGTCGTGTTGGCACACGTCATCGCGTCTCCCGCGCCGGATATCTACGACCGCATCGGCGTGCCGCATGGCCAATCCATCGGCATCCTCACACTGTCGCCGGAGGAGACCTCCATTATCGCGGCCGATATCGCCGCGAAGGCGGCTCCGGTGAGCATCGGGTTTCTCGATCGCTTCACCGGTGCTGTGGTGGTCTTGGGCGACATACAAAGCGTCGAGACGTCGATGCAGGAGGTCGTTCGCGTTCTTCATGACGGCCTGGGATTTCGTGCCCATGAGGTCACGAGGTCGTGATGGGAGATCGCCTTATGATCATCGGCTTGCCCGGATCGGGTAAGTCGACGATCTCCGATCTGGTGGAGGGGGAGCCCTCCGACCATCAGCATCGGGAAGATTGCTTGTATCGTTCGCGCAGCTTCGAGGTTCCGGGGAGCTATATCGAGAACCACTGGATGCACAGCATCGTGATCATGTTGTCGCAAAACCAGGCTTCTGGGGTGCTCCTTTTGATCGACGGGGCGAGCGGCGAGACGCTCTACTCGAGCGGTTTTGCCCGTGCGTTCAACGAGCCCTGCTTGGGCGTGCTTACCAAGTGCGACCGGCTGAGCGAAGAGGAACGCGAGCAAGGGCTGGCCAGGCTCGTGGATGCCGGCGTCGATATGGCACTTTGCCTTTCGACAACAACCGGCGAGGGCGTGAACGAATTATTGGACTGGGTGCGAAACGTCGCACCCAACGAGTGACCGATAACCAGAAAGGAGGAGACACCTATGTTCTATGTAACCGAAAACGAGCTGCGCGGCGCGTACAACCGGGAACATTTTTCCAGCTATACGCTGCCCGAGGACGCCAAGCTCACCCCGAGCGCCCGTCAGTTCCTCATCGATTTTCACATCGACTTTAACGAGGGCTACGGGGCTGCTTGCGGCAATGCAGACACCTCTGCGCACGATCCTGCCGCCGCTGCGGCCCGCGCCGAGGATGCCCTGGCATCGTTTTACGACGATATCGCCGTTTTGGGCGCCCGGCTGCGCATGCTGGGCCGCAACGCCTTGGGAATCGAGAACGATATCGCCCATGTGTGCGACACGTTGGGAACCCTGTGGCAAAACCACACCGACCTGGGCGGTCTCCTTTCCGAATGCGAAGCCGCGGGCGAGGCTTTGGCAGTGCCCGTGCTCCCGCCGCTTTCCGCGGCAGTGCATCCGCTCTATTACGAGATGGCGCTGCTCGAAGCCGAGCTCGCGCGCACGCAGCGCTTTTGGGCGCAGGCTGCGGGCGAGATGACGGCCGAGGGCCATGCCAGCGTAGACGCGTGGGCGCAAAGTGCGACTCGCTGCCGTGCGTGCCTGGCTACGTGTTTGGAAAAGGTCGCAGGGGAGGCGCGCCATGGTTGATTTCGAGGCCGCCAACGCTCGCCTTCAAGATCTGCTCGACCGTGTGGGCAGCCCGCGCCCGGTAAGCGCCGACGAGCCCTTGTATTGCGGTCTCGATGTGGGTACCGCATTCATCATGCTCGCTGTGGTTGACGCCGCGGGTGAGCCTGTGGCCTGCGCGTATCGCTTTGCCAGCGTGGTCAAGGACGGCATGGTCGTCGACTACATGGGTGCAGTCGATATCGCGCGTGAGCTCAAGGAAGAGCTCGAGCAACAGCTCGGGCGCGAGCTTGAGCCCTGTGCTGTGGCCCTTCCCCCGGGAACCGAGGGTCTTGATGGCGGCGTGGTCAAAAACGTCGCCGAGGGAGCGGGGCTCGACGTGGTTGCCGTCTTTGACGAGCCCACGGCCGCGAACCTGCTCATCGGTGCGCGCGATGGCGCCGTGGTGGATATCGGCGGTGGCACCACCGGCATCTCCGTCATCCAGAACGGCCGCGTGGTGGAGTGCATCGACGAGTCTACGGGCGGAACGCACTTCTCCCTTGTGCTGGCCGGTGCTCGCGGCATGAGCTTTGACGAAGCCGAGCTCTACAAGCGCGACCCTGCCCATCACCGTGAGATTTTCCCCGTCGTCAAGCCCACGATCGACAAGGTGGCAAGCATTATCGCCCGTGCTATCGATGGCTATGACGTACCGGAGATTGTCCTGGTGGGCGGCACGGCCGAGCTCACAGGCATCGAGGCTCCGGTTGAGAAGGCGCTGGGTATTCCGGTGCACAAGCCCAACCACCCCATGTTCGTGACGCCGCTGGGCATTGCCTTGGGATGCCAGGCCGCTGCCGCAGGTGACCTCGATGCTTGATATCAAGGTCATCAAGGCGCCTGCTCCCGGCACGATGGCGATCTTGCGCCAGCGCTCGGGCAATCGTTGGAGCGAGGACTTCCTGCCGGCGGCCGTGGGCCTTGTGCAGGGAAAGCTCATCGACATGGTTGTTGCGAGCGACATCGCCGAGAAGACGGCGGGCGTCGAGGTCACGGATATTCGCGGGAGCTGCCCGCAAAACATGATTCTTCTGGCCATCGCCGGAGACACGGCGGAGGTCATGGAGTGCTTGGAACGCATCAAGGAAGGAGGGAACGGCGCCAATGCTCATCTGTAAGCTCATCGATTCCATTTGGGCGACCCGTAAGTACGAGGAGCTCGACGGCATGAAGTTGATGCGCGTCGAGGTCATCGACGGCCCGGAATCCGGACGTCGCCTGGTGTGCGTCGATACCATCAGCGCGGGCACCGGAGACCGCGTGCTTGTGGCTACGGGTTCGGCTGCCTACCACTTCATGCGCGAAACCTTTGGTAAGAACGCACCCGTGGATGCGGCCATTGTAGGAATTATCGACGAAGACGTGAGTCTGTAGGAAAGGAGGAAGAGATGAAACGACTGATCAGTGCGGCCGACGTGAAGGCGGCGGCAGAGCATGGTGGCGTGCTGACGATCGATGACAACACCATCGTGACCCCGCAGGCCAAAGATGAGGCTGCCGAGCTGGGCGTCGAGCTGGTCTTTGGCGCCGCGCCCACAGCGACGCAGCACAAGGCGGCTGAGCCTGCACCCGAGCATCACGAGGCACCTGTTGCCCACGAGCCCGAGCATCACGGGGAGCACGAGGCCGCTATGAGTGCCGAGGAGATCGAGCGCCTTATTCGCGGCGCTCTGGACACCGGCATTTGGAGCGAACAGCAGGTTGAGGATCTTCTTGGGCATGCCGCCCCGTTGACGGTGAGCGTTGGCGTGTCCGGTCGTCATGTCCATCTGTCCCAGGAGGACCTTGAGGCTCTGTTTGGAGCCGGCTACGAGCTCACTCCCATCAAGGAGCTCTCCCAGCCCGGACAGTTTGCCGCCAAAGAGACGGTGACGCTCGTGGGCCCCAAGGGTGTTATCGAGCGCGTGCGCGTGCTTGGTCCCGTGCGCCCGTCCACTCAGGTTGAGGTGCTGCGCGGCGATACGTTCAAGCTGGGCGTTCCTGCTTGCGTGCGCATGAGCGGCAAGCTTGAGGGCACGCCGGGCATCACGCTCGCCGGCCCCCATGGCACCGTTGTCCTACCCCAGGGTGTCATCGTTGCTGCGCGTCATATTCACATGGCGTGCGACGAGGCTGCCAAGCGCGGGCTTCATGACGGCCAGGTCGTGTCGATCGCTTTTGGCGGCGAGCGCGGCGGACGTCTTGACAACGTGGTCGTGCGTGCCAACAACACGAGCGCCCTCGATTGTCATATCGACACCGAAGAGGCAAATGCCTTCGGTATTAAAAACGGTTCTGTTGTAGAGATCATCAAGTAGATCTCTACGAAATAGGAGGTAACAAAAATGGCAAACACTACCCAGGCCCTCGGCATGATCGAGACCCGTGGACTGATCGGCTCCGTCGAGGCCGCCGACGCCATGGTCAAGGCCGCAAACGTCACCCTCGTCGGCAAGGAGCGCGTCGGCGGCGGCCTCGTGACCGTCTTCGTCCGCGGCGACGTGGGCGCCGTCAAGGCGGCAACCGACGCGGGCGCGGCCGCCGCCCAGCGCGTGGGCGAGCTCATCTCCGTGCACGTCATCCCGCGCCCCGACGGCTCCGTCGAGTCCATCCTGCCCGGTGCCAAGGCCTAAGTAAGCCATGGCAACGCGTGGATCCGGTACCGGCGGGAGCAAGAAGCTTCAGGAGAACGCCAAGAAGGCAGCTCCTGAGGTGACCGAAGCTCCCGCAAAGGCTCCCGCCGCAAAGAAGGAGCCCACATCTGCGCCGGCGGCTGCTCAGAAGGAGACCACCGCAAAGCCTGCGGCGGCTTCCAAGAAGGAGACCGTGGCAAAGCCCGCGGCGGCAAAGACGTCTGCTGCAAAGAAAACGGCCGCAAAGCCCAAATCGGAACCTGCGGCACCTGCACTCAACGAGAACGAGACCAAGGCGCAGCGCGAGGTCGAAGAGCATCCCGCGCCGCTCAAGGTCGAGGCTTCTGTAAAGGAAGCACCCGCTACCAAACCCGCAGGCGCGCCTGCACCCAAGGAAACTACTCAGGAGGTAACAAGAATGTCTAACGCTACCCAGGCCCTCGGCATGATCGAGACCCGTGGACTGATCGGCTCCGTCGAGGCCGCCGACGCCATGGTCAAGGCCGCAAACGTCACCCTCGTCGGCAAGGAGCGCGTCGGCGGCGGCCTCGTGACCGTCTTCGTCCGCGGCGACGTGGGCGCCGTCAAGGCGGCAACCGACGCGGGCGCGGCCGCCGCCCAGCGCGTGGGCGAGCTCATCTCCGTGCACGTCATCCCGCGCCCCGACGGCTCCGTCGAGTCCATCCTGCCCGGCGGCGCCGCGTAATCGCGCGCCCGCACGAGCTGTTTTATCCGATTGATTCGAAAGGAGTCTCATGCAGGACTACGATTTCGATCTTCAGAGCATCCAGGCGGTTCGCGACCTCGCCCGCAAGGGTAAGATCGCTGCGAACCAGCTTGCTCATTACGACGAGGAGCAGATCGACCGCATCCTCCGTAACATGGTGAAGGTTGCCGAGGAAAACGCCCAGGTGCTCGCCAGCATGGCTGTCGAGGAGACGGGCTTTGGCAAGGTTTGCGACAAGGTGTACAAGAACCATATCGCCAGCGCCTTGCTCTATGAGGAGATCCGCGACAAGAAGACCATCGGCGTTATCGATGCCGACGAGAAGAACCAGGTCATCTCCATCGCCGAGCCGGTTGGTCTGCTGATGGGCATCGTTCCCTCCACCAACCCCACCTCTACGGTCATCTACAAGGCGATGATCGCCCTCAAGGCGCGTAACGCTATCGTTTTTTCGCCGCATCCCGCTGCCGCCAAGTGCACGGGCATGGCCATCCAGCTCATGAACCAGGCAGCTGTCGAGGCGGGTGCCCCCGAGAACGTGATCCAGGGCATCACGCTTTCCTCCATGGCTGCCACCAACGAGCTCATGCATGCTCCCGAGGTTGCCATGATCATCGCTACCGGCGGCCCCGGCATGGTCAAGGCTGCCTACAGCTCCGGCAAGCCCGCGCTGGGCGTGGGCGCTGGCAACTCGCCTGCCTATATCGAGCGCAGCGCCAACGTGCACGACGCCGTCCGTCGTATCCTTGCCTCCAAGACGTTTGACTACGGCACGATTTGCGCTTCCGAGCAGAGCATCATCTGCGAGACCTGCAACCGCGATGCCGTGATGGCCGAGTTCCGTGCTCAGGGCGGCTACTTCATGACCGAGGAAGAGTGCAAGAAGGTTTGCGCTCTGCTCTTCCGCAACGGTCACTCCATGAGCCCCAAGTTTGTGGGCCACAGCCCGCAGTCGATCGCGCAGGCGGCTGGTATCACGATCCCCGAGGGCACTCGTGTGCTTATTGGCGAGCAGCACGGCGTGGGCGATGCCTGGCCGCTGTCCTACGAGAAGCTCACCACTGTTTTGGGCTTCTATACCGTCTCCAACTGGGAAGAGGCCTGCGAGCTCTCCATCGAGCTGCTGCAAAATGGCATCGGCCACACCATGAGCATCCACACCACCGATAAGGACATGGTGCGCAAGTTCTCCGTCAAGCCGGCTTCCCGCATCCTGGTGAACACCGGCGGATCCCAGGGCGGTACGGGCGTCATCACCGGTCTTGACGTCGCGCTCACGCTGGGCTGCGGCACCTGGGGCGGCAGCTCCGTTTCCGAGAACGTGGGCCCGCAGCATCTCATCAACGTGAAGCGCGTGGTCAACGGCCTGATCGAGCCCGACGAGGTTGTGGCTCACGACGAGCTGTTTGCCAAGTGGCATCCCGACCTGGCTGCCCATCATACCGAGGCCGCAACTCCCGTTGCCGGTTGCTGCGATGCCGTGTCCGCTACGGGCTGCTGCGACTCGAAGCCCAACCCGGTTTCCGGCATTAGCTACTCGGTGGGATGCAACTGCACCGACGTGTCTCCCGACGTGCTTGCGGGCGCCAAGCCCAACGACGTCATCGACGCCGACGAGCTCCAGAAGATGATTCACGAGCTCACGAATGCCTTCAAGGGCATCTAGTTTTTCTTGTAGCCAAGCACGCGGGAGCGGGGTGAAGTTGTGACAGGTCTTGAGCTTTCTCGTTCATATTGCGAGTTCTATGCGCCATCCCTATTTGAAGGGCTGCCGAGCGACGTCCGTTACCGCGCCGCGCTGGGCCTCGTTGGAGAGGGGTCGGAATGCCTGGGCTTCGACGACGAGATTTCGCGCGACCACGACTTTGGTCCCGGCTTCTGCGTGTGGCTTCCTACCGATGTGTATGAGGAGTGGGGGTCGGAGCTTCAGCGCCGCTACGACCTTTTGCCTGTAAGTTTTAAGGGTTTCACGCGCCAGCAGACGCAGATGGCGGGCAAGCGCGTGGGGGTCTTTGAGATGCAGGCGTTCTACCGTCTCTACACCGGTCTTTCTCGTGCACCACAGTGCGCAAAGGAGTGGCTCGCCATTCCCGAGCAGTTTCTCGCTCAGGTTACCTCCGGCGAGGTTTTTGCTGATCCGAGTGGCGAGTTCTCCGCTTTGCGCGTGGTGTACCAGGGATTTTATCCAGATGAGGTTATGCGCAAGAAGTTTGCCGCCCACTGCGCATCCATGGCGCAGGCGGGGCAGTACAACCTTCCGCGCTGCCTTAAGCGCAAAGATGCCGTCGCTGCCAGCGCGGCACGCAGTGAGTTTTTGACGAGCACCATGGCGGCGTTTCATCTGCTCGCCCATACGTACATGCCGTACTACAAGTGGGCGTATCGTTCGCTTGCCGAGCGCGCGTGCGCGCCTGCGCCGGTGCTCGATGCCGTGCGCTCCATCGCCGCGGCGCCGGTGGAGTATGTGGATCAAGATGATGTCGAGGCGCTTTGCCAGACGGTTGGCGCATCTGCTCGCTTGACTGGCTGGACGTCATGCGGCAGTGACTTTTTGCTCGATGTTGCCTTGGACATCCAGGGTTCGTTGAGAGATCCGTATCTTGCTGCCTGTCCGCTTGCGGCCGGCGGATACCGATAGGGGGTTGGCATTGGGAGATTGCAGGACGTCATGCTCCGCACTTCGACAAGGCATGTCGGCGTTTTTCAATATGCCGGCGATCGAGAAGTTGCTCGAAGACAAGGGCCTTGCTCATGCGGAAATCTCTGCATTGCAGGAGCTCGTGCAGCTTGAATGGGTGCATTTCGACACCGTTCAGGGTATGAGTGGACGCGCCGCCTGCCAAGACGACGCGGTGGGGTTCTTTGTTCATCGCGTTGCCCAGTACCTGAGTTTTCCTCGCGAGTCCATCATGGCTGTGCGCGATGACGTGGTGGCTGCCGATGCGGCGGGCCGCAACGTGATTCGCGAGAAGTACGCACGCATGATGGAGGCGACCGATCCTGCGGCATTTGCGCGCGATTGGTCGGGGCGTCTGGAGGCTCCTTCGCCGGTTAAACGCTGCGTGCTCGACGAGATCGAGGGTACGCTGCGAAGCATGCTCGATATCGCACAGAGCGAACTTCCCGCGACGGCGCAGCATGTGAGGGGATCGATAACGCAGCCAAAACTCATCTCTTCGATTGGTTATTATGTCTGTGAGATTCAAAGCTATTCGCTGTCTACACTCAGGTGTTTGCGTGACGGGTTGCGGCGCCAGCTGAGCGACCACGTGAATCCCATTTTGGATACCTATGTGAATGCCGTACTCATTCAACGTGTTCTGGAGGCGTAAAGATGACTCATGTGAGCGATGACGAGCTGCACAACGGTCAGCTTTTGGGTATTGGCGAGGCAAGCCAACTGTGCGGCATCACGTCTCGTACGCTGCGCCATTACGACAAGCTCAATCTTCTCCAGCCCGATTGCATAGGGGATAATAAATACCGCTATTACTCGCTCGAGACGATTTTGCGCATCCCCATCATCAACTATCTCAAGATGATGGGTTTCTCGCTCGACGAGGTCTCCGAATTGTTTGAGACACAGAGCTTTGACAAGATCAAGGAAATGCTTGGTGCTCATGCCGACGCCTGCACGCGCGAGATGACCCGTCTTGAGGAGTGCCGCCATACCATTCGGGATTGGATGGGGCTTATCGACGAGGCCAATTTTGTCCTTTCGGTCAAGCCGAAGGACGTGAGTCTCAAGTACTTCTCCGGCCAGGAGTTTTTGGCCATGCCGTATCACTTCTGGGGCAACTACGCCGATGCGATCATCAACCTCGATTTCACCTCGTTTGTCGAGGAGCACGATAACGTGATCACTGGTCCCGTGATCTTGCATCACAGCAGCTTCGATGCGTGCTGCGAACCCGACCACGCCCAGAAGCATTCCGAGGTCACGGTCGTGCAGCATGCGCTGCGCCCCATTGCCGAGGAGAATCGTATGACGGTGAAAAGCGGCATGTATCTCTCCACGTATCATACGGGTCCGTTCGAGAATATCGGCGAGGCCCATCGCCGCGTGCGCGATTATGCGCTCGCAAACGGTTTCAAGCCGGTCGATGGCGTGTTCGAGCGCTTTGTGACCGACTACTGGACCACTTACGATCAAGATCTTTTTGTCGCCGAGGTTCTTTTGCCCGTTGAGCGGTAACGACGCGACGACTCTCATGTAAAAATCGAAAGGGGCTCTCATGCAGGGCTTTAAGCTCACGACCGAATTGTTTTTTGGGTCGCAGGCCATCAATCATCTTGAGGGCCTGACCTATCGCAACGTCTTGATTATCACCGATGGCTTTTTGGAGTCCTCGGGCATGGTCGCCAAGATGGCTCAGCACCTGCCCGCGGGCGCGCGCTACCAGACATATTCCGACGTCAAGCCCGATCCGAGCCAGGAGCTCGTTGACGCAGGCGTCGCTGTGGTGGAGCGCGTTCAGCCGGATATGGTCATCGCCTTTGGCGGCGGTTCGTGCATCGATGCTACGAAGGCTATTTTGTACTTCGCCCACGAGCATGGAATGGACAAGCCGTATTTCCTGGCCATTCCTACCACGGCGGGTACGGGCTCGGAGGTCACCAACTTTGCCGTCATCACGCGCGGCGAGAACAAGGTTGTGCTGATTGACGATTTCCTGGCCCCCGACGGCGCCCTGCTCGAGGCCGATTTCACCAAGACCATGCCGGCAAAGATCACGGCCGATACCGGTCTTGACGTGTTGACGCACGCCATCGAGGCCTATGTCTCTAACGTTGCCACGCCGTTTACCGATGCGCTCGCCGTAAAGGCTGCATCCATCGTGTTCGAGGACCTGCCGGTGGTTTACCGCGACGGTCTTGCCATGCGTAGCCGTACGCGAATGATCGAGGCTTCTTGCTCGGCAGGTATCGCCTTCACCAACGCCGGCCTGGGCATCAACCATTCGCTGGCACATGCTCTGGGCGGACGCTTCCATGTGGCCCATGGCCGCTTGAACGCCATCTTGCTGCCCTATGTGATGCGATTTCATATGAGCGAGCCCAAGTATCGCGAGCCATATGACCGTTTGGCTCATGATTTGGGCATGGCGGATGCCGATGGGCTGCTGGCTCGCGTGATCGAGCTGCGCGAGTGCCTGGGTGTCGAGAATGCCCTGTCCGACCTGCCGCAGTTTGAGCCCGCGGCATTTGAGGCCGAGCTTTCCGGCATTGCCGAGGCGGCCCAGCACGACCGCTGCACGCCGTCCAATCCGCGTGCCGTATCCAAGCAGGACCTGGTCAACATCGCCCGCGACGCCTACTGCGGCCGCCGCTAAACAAGACGATATGAGAAAGCCATTTAGGTCGCCTCCCCCGCGGCGCAGCTTCTTTCCG
>OLRT01000405.1_pt1 | contig 34125 bp, 41 predicted proteins | sample 1672021 | NCBI WGS metagenome assembly OLRT01 (sample SAMEA3136637, study PRJEB25190) | human gut metagenome | reverse complement strand
TATTCTGACCACACCAAGCACCGACACGTCCTAGCTTATCAGCAAAAGCGTCCATAAATTTTCCTCCCTAAATCTTTTCGACAATTACAGTATAATCGCTCTTTGTAAAAATGTCAACGGTTACATTAGAAAAAATATGGTATTTTTAATTAACAAGACCATATTTTTGCATCTAAAAAATAGAAATTATATAGAGAAATTCAGACATTTTTCATTCTACACACTTTGAATTATTTTTTTCATAAAATAAAAATTAAAATTCATTAATACAGTTATATTCTTCACATGTTTTTGCTGCTTGTAAATAAATAGCAATATAAAAAGAGAACTATAACATATAGTTCTCTTAGTTATTGTTCTACAATGACGGTTTGGAATTCAAAGTCTGCATAGTGTCGACGATTGAATGTCAACTCAAATACAGAGCCATTAGAAAGGTATGTTGTCTGTTCTTCCTGGATATAAGGTTCCCCTTCACCTAGTCCTAAGAATGACTGTTCGAGTATTGTAGACAGTGCTGATGTGATCTTTAAGTGACAACTCTGAACCGTCATATGTAACTGATTGATTACATATTTATACAATGAATCCTTTAGGACATCTGCTTTCAAGTTAACTAAACGATATAGTGGAATATATGTAATTTCTACACAATAAGGTTTTCCATCAACAGAACGATTTCTAATAATATGATAAACAAAGTCTCCTTCATCTATCTGTAGCTTTTCCGCTATTTTCTTATCACTTGGTATAACCTCAAATACTTTAATATCCGAAGTTACATCATGTCCTTCAAAACGCATAGAAAGACTGCGCATACGGACAGTTTCATTGTTTTCAGATACATTGAGTTCTTTCACAAATGTACCTGCTCCACGGCGACGAATAATGAGACCTTCTTTTACTAGAATCTCCAAAGCCTTCTTCATCGTTTCTTTATTACAATGGTAATTAACACATAACAAGTATTCGTAAGGAAGTTTCTGGCCCGAAGTATATTCTCCCGACTTAATCTTCTCTCTAATTGCATCTGCAATATCTCTATACTTTGCCACAAAACCACCTCCTTACTTAAAAATACCATACTTTAAAAAAGAATGCACTGTATAATTCTTATTTTGTAATTTTTTTACACCAAATCTCTTTATGTTCCAAATTATAAAGTGTGAATGTTTCATTTTCATAAACTAAGAAACTCTTTACACCTTGTTTTGGCAAAGAAATAGAGTTTGGATTCACTGTGTAGAAGCCATGGTCTTCAAATACTGGAACATGATAATGTCCATAAAGGAATACATCACCCTTCTTTAAATAAGGCATATTGTCTTTATTGTATAAATGTCCATGAGTAATATAGAAATCATGTCCGTCTACATTAAGTAATGCATAATCACTTCTCATAGGGAAGTCTAAAACCATCTGATCTACTTCTGCATCACAGTTACCTCTTACTGCAAGTATCTTATCTTTATATTTGTTTAATAGAGGAATACACTTTTTAGGTGCATACCCTTCTGGTAAGTCATTTCTAGGACCATGATATAAAATATCACCAAGGATGATTAAACGGTCTGGCTGCTCTTCATCAAAGTAGTGCATCACCTTTTCTAGGTCATTATAAGAACCATGTATATCTGATATGATCATTAGTTTCATTTTATTCCATCTCCAATCCGATTGGGCAGTGATCACTGCCCAGTATGTCACTATATATTAAACTCTCTTTTATTCTCTCTTTCAATGAATCAGAGACAATAAAATAGTCAATTCTCCATCCAGCATTTCTTTCTCTTGATTTAAACATATAGCTCCACCATGTATAAGCATCTTTCTTATCTGGATAAAGATATCTGAATGTATCAATATAGCCATGAGATAAAAGTTCTGTCATCTTATTACGTTCCTGATCAGAGAAACCTGCATTATGATGATTGGATGAAGGGTTCTTTAAATCTATTTCATGATGAGCTACATTGAGATCACCACAAAGGATGACAGGCTTATTAAGAGCATCTAAATAGGCAAGGAAAGCATCTTCCCATTCCATACGATAATCAATTCTAGCAAGCTCTTTTTTAGAATTAGGCGTATAACATGTTACAAAATAATAGTCTTCAAACTCTAATGTAATGACTCTTCCTTCCTGATCATGTTCCTCTATTCCTATTCCATAAGATACTGATAGTGGTTCTATTCGAGTAAGTACAGCCGTTCCACTATACCCCTTCTTAAGAGCATCATTAGTATAAAGTGTATAACCTGGGATATCTAATTCAATCTGATCTTTTTGCGCCTTAGTTTCCTGTAAGGCAAAAATATCAGCATTCAATGATTCAAAACTTTCTAAAAAACCTTTTTTTAAACAGGCACGAATGCCATTCACATTCCATGATACATATTTCATATTTTTCTCCTTAAAAAAGAAGGAGCTAGAAAGCTCCTTCTCCATTTTCTGCAATTGCATAACGAACAATTGTTTTCAGTTTTTCACTTGGTGTCTTTTCATAATCATTTAAGTAGACTTCATGATGGAATCCTTCTAAACGCATATTTTGAATAGTAATAAATTCCATAATCTGCTTAGTTGTATTGATTTCAGTATTATAAGCACCCTTATGTAGCATCTGTACGCAATGTCCTTCTGTCATCCTCTTAAGATATATATCTACAATGTAAGGATTATCCTTCTTGTTAGCAGCTTTCTGTTTAATAATTTCAAATGTATTCGGATCTAGAAGCTTTGGTTGTGCCATCATTAAAGTGAACTTAATCATCTTCTTACGAGTAACGTCAAACTTTGAATTATCATAGGTGTCCCATAATCCTTCTAGCGGTGAAATAAGATAAACAAGATTCTTTTCCTGTTTAAAATACTCTCTAATTTCTGCTGACATGATTCGAAGAGCTTTTGATTTTAAGTGGAACTCTTCTACTTCAGGATTACCGATTCCATCAATCATGATGAAATTGAATTCTGGAACATCAACAATGTCAATCTTCTTTGTTGATGCATCATATTGTTTTTTATACTCTTTACGTATACCTTCCTTCATACGGCGCCTCCTTTCTTAAACGTAAACATTATACAAAAATTCACAAGAAAATACTACCATTTTAGTATTATTTCTAAAGAATGTCTTGATAATGTGTCAATTTCATTAATATACTTTTGGGCATTGATTCATAACTGACAACAAAAAAGCTATTCATAAAGAATAGCCTAGATTTACTGTCAGTATATAATTGTATCAATATTTCAATATTTCGCAACATTTTTTTATAATAATTTCATTGTCTTGATAACCTGTGGTTCATTAGGCATATCATTCCAAGGTGATCTTTTAACATTCGCAATCTTATCTACTTCTTCTAATCCTTCAGTAATTAAACCAAAAGCAGCATAGTCACCATCTAGATGTGGTGCATCAGCATGCATGATAAAGAACTGAGATGAAGCAGAATCCTTAACCATTGTTCTTGCCATTGATAAAACACCTCTTGTATGCTTTAGGTTATTAGTCACACCATTAGATGCAAATTCACCCTTGATAGATGCTGCTGGATGTTCTTTCATATCAGTATCATATCCACCACCCTGGATCATGAATCCTGGGATAACACGATGGAAGATTAAGCCATCAAAGAAGTTATTTTTAATTAAGTTCACAAAGTTTTCTACAGTAATAGGTGCTACTTCAGGATATAATTCACCCTTCATTACATTGCCATCCTGCATTTCAATTTCAAATAAGATTTTTTCCATGATTATTCTCCTTTATTTGATTTCGCCTTATTTTAACATATTTATTCAATCTCTAATAGTAAAAGCTGTAATAGATCATCTATTACAGCTTCTTATTATTATAATTTCTTATACATTTCCGCAATAATTTCAGCAGCTTCATCTAAACCATAATCACTATTAATAGTTAAGTCAAAATTCTTTAACTGACCCCATTTATTTGTTGTGTAGTAATTATAGTAGTTAGATCTCTTCTTATCTCTTGAGATGACATACTTCTTTGTATTCTCATGCTCTTCTTTATATTCTTCTTCTACTCTCTTAATGCGTGATTCAAGAGGTGCATGGACAAAGACTCTTAATACTTTATCATAATCTTCAAGAATATAATCAGCACATCCATTTACTATGATACATGAATCGTTATTTGCAAGATGACGAATGATTTTAGATTGTGTTGCGAAAACCTGATCATTTAGAGGCATCTGGAAAGTTCCTCCAGCCATTCCATAAAGGAATCCTGAACTCTTTTCCTGAGCTGCTTTCCTAATTGTTTCAATATCAAATCCGAGTTCCTGAGCAGCTAAATCAATAATCTGATTATCGTAATAAACAAGCCCTAAAAGATCGGCTACTTTCTGTGCTATGATACGTCCTCCAGAACCATATTCTCTTGCGATTGTAATAATTTTAGGCATAAGACAAAACCTCCTTCTATAAGTTTATTTTATCACAAGTTTAAAAGAATATGTAAGAAACTTTATAGTAAATAATGAGATGTGCTATAATGCATGGGAAAGAGGTGGATTATGGAATACCATGTTTTAGCAAGTGGTTCTAAAGGAAACAGCACATTTATTGTAGAAAAAACTACAGGTATTTTAATAGATTGTGGTATCTCAAAGAAACAGCTTGTCTATCGATTAAAAGAAATTGGATATACAATAGATGATATAGATTATGTATTATTAACCCATGATCATACAGATCATAATAAAAATATACATATATTTGATAAAAAAATGGTATATACCGCAAAAGGGAATATAGAGGATCTAGATGAGGATCATGAACTTGTTCCTTATACAAGTTATACATTTGGTGATATAGATGTGTATGTATTACGTCTTTCACATGATGCAACTAATCCTATTGGATTTATATTCAAGGGTGATGAAACACTTCTCTATATGACAGATACAGGTTATGTATCACAGAAGAATAAAGAGCTTATTCACAACTTGAATTATTATATTATAGAATCTAATCATGACATAGAAATGTTGATGGCTACACGTCGTCCTTTTTCTTTAAAGAATAGAATTATGGGAGATACAGGACACTTAAATAATGAATATAGTGCTCATTTAATGTGTGATGTGATTGGTGAGAATACGAAAGAGATTGTACTAGCCCATTTATCACAGGATGCCAATACAAAAGAAAAGGCGTTAGAAACTTATTATTCTATATTTGATGAAGAAAAGATGACATTTGATCAAGAGAAGATCAAAGCAGCAAGTCAAACATCTGTTGTTTCTGGAGGAAAATATGAACATTAAGATTATTACTGTAGGTAAGTTAAAAGAGAAATATTTAAGAGATGGTGTACAGGAGTATGTAAAAAGACTTGGTGCTTATGCCCATGTTGATTTAATTGAAGTCCCTGATGAAAAGATACCTAATAACCCTTCACTTGCAGAAGAGACACTTGTAAAGAGTAAAGAAGGAAGAAAGATTCTTGATCATGTGAAACAGAATGATTTTATGATTTTATTAGATGTAGCTTCACGTGAGATGGATTCAGTGGCTTTTAGTCAATATATTGAGAAGAAGATGATTGATGGTTATTCTACTATTGTATTTGTGATTGGTGGATCTTTAGGACATGGAGAGGATGTTCTTACAAGAGCTGACTTTAAATTATCTTTTTCACCAATGACTTTTCCACATCAATTAATGCGCTTGATTCTTGTAGAACAGATTTATCGTGCATTTAAGATTATGAAGAATGAAACATATCATAAGTAGATGTCAATACAATGTATTGACATATTTTTTACATAAAAAAAAGAACCTGTAGAACAGGTTCTTGCGTCTTATTTAAGACCGTATTTCTTATTGAATTTTTCAACTCTACCATCAGCACTCGCAAATCTCTGTTTACCAGTGTAGAATGGATGACAGTTTGAACAAGTATCCACACGGATTTCATCTAAAACTGAACCAGTTTCGAATTCGTTACCACATGATGTGCAGATTACTTTTACTTTTTTGTAATTTGGATGAATTCCAGCTCTCATTGTCTTATCTCCTTCCGCCTTGAAATATTTGCTACTTCAAAGTAAGTTGCTAGTGTATTGTACATCATTTTTTATTGAAATACAATAGCTTTTTTAAATTTATTTCTTAGTAATATAACCTAATTTTGTTAACATTTCAGCACTTTCAACAGCACCACCTGCAGCACCTCTTAAAGTGTTGTGAGATAAACCTACAAACTTATAATCAAAGATGTTGTCTTCTCTAAGTCTACCAATAGAAACTCCCATACCACCTTCATAGTCTACATCTAATGTAACCTGTGGACGGTTTTCTTCTTCCATGTATCTGATGAAATGTTCAGGTGCATGTGGAAGCTTAAATTCCTGTGGCTGTCCCTCGAAGTTATTTAAACGATCAATTAATTCTTCTTTAGTAGGCTTCTTATTGAAACTAATAGAAACAGTTGCTGTATGACCATTTAATACTGGTACACGAATACACTGGGCACTAATAATAGGTCCTTCAGCTTTAACGATTTCACCATTTTCAATATGACCAAATACTTTTAATGGTTCCTGTTCAGACTTTTCTTCTTCCCCACTAATTAAAGGAATGATGTTCCCTACCATTTCTGGCCATTCCTTAAAAGTCTTTCCAGCACCAGAAATAGCCTGGTATGTACTTACTACAACCTTTGTTGGTTCAAATTCCTTCCATGCTGCTAAGCAAGGTGTATAAGACTGGATTGAACAGTTAGGCTTTACTGCGATAAAACCTTTCTTAGTTCCAAGTCTCTTTCTCTGATCTTCGATGACAGCATAATGTTCTGGGTTGATTTCTGGAATAACCATAGGAACATCAGATGTCCATCTGTGTGCACTGTTGTTTGACACAACAGGTGTTTCTGCTTTTGCATATGCTTCTTCAATTGCTTTGATTTCTTCTTTACTCATATTTACTGCTGAGAATACAAAATCAACTTCTTTCGCAATGTCTTCTACATCTGCAACATCTTTTACGACAATGTTCTTGACTGCTTCAGGAATAGGTGTATCCATTTTCCATCTGCCTTTTACTGCTTCTTCATAAGTCTTTCCCGCACTAGACTTACTTGCTGCAAGTGTAGTCACTTCAAACCATGGATGGTTATCTAGAAGAGTATTAAATCTCTGTCCAACCATACCAGTCGCACCTAAAATACCAACTTTTAACTTGTCACTCATAGCTTCTCCTCCTATCAACATTAATCGTCAATCATATAACGAGTAATGTGTGCTCCTAATGTAATGAGCTTGTGGTCTATATTATCATAACCACGGTCAATATGGTAGACATTTGTAATTTCTGTTTTACCTTCTGCCATTAAACCAGCCACCACAAGAGCCGCACCACAGCGTAAATCTGTAGCCATTACTCTTGCACCATGTAGAGGTGTCTTGCCTTTTATATAAGCACACGCTTCACCTAATTCAATATCTGCTCCCATCTTATTAAGCTGAGCACAATGCTTAAATCTTTCTTTATAAATAGTTTCAGACACTTTAGATTGTCCATTACCCTGAGTCAATAGGGTTGTTAAAGGCTGCTGTAAATCAGTCGCAAATCCTGGATAAATCTGTGTCTTTACTTCAACAGGCTTTAAATTTCCATCATTACCATATACAACAATGCTATCGCCAATCTTTTCCATCTTAATGCCCATTTCCTTTAATTTAGAAATAAGCGCATCTAAATGCTGTGGAATAATATTCTGGATAACCATCTTTTCACCAATAGCTGCTGCAATAATCAAGAAAGTACCTGCTTCAATACGATCAGGAATAATTTCATGATATGCACCATGCATATGTTCTACACCATCAATAGTAATAGTATCTGTACCAACGCCACGGATTCTCGCACCCATCTTAGTAAGAAGGTTTGCAACATCAATGATTTCTGGTTCCTTAGCTGCATTTTCAATAACAGTACGACCTTTAGCCTTAACTGCAGCTAACATAATATTGATAGTAGCACCTACAGAAGCGAAATCTAGATAGATTTCAGTTCCAATAAGTTCATCAGCCTTTAAATGATATGTTCCTGTTTCTTCATCATAATTAATATCAGCACCTAATGCTTCAAATCCTTTTAAATGAAGATCAATAGGACGAGGTCCTAAATAACAGCCACCAGGCATTCTAATAGTGACTTCTTTATATTTACCTAGTAATGCACCCATAAAATAATAAGACGCTCTTAATTTATCAACTGCACTACTTACTAGTGGTATATTTTTCATATTTCTTGGGTCTACACCGATTTCACCTACGGATATATCCCTTTCAACAACACAATTCAATTCTTCTAATAATACGGTTAGCGCATCAACATCGGAAATTTCTGGTACATTATAAATTTCAACTGGTTCATCTGATAATACAATAGAAGGAATAAGCGCTACAGTTGCATTCTTCGCACCTGAAATAGTCACTGTTCCATTAAGTTTATGTCCACCTTCAATAGCAATTACTTCTTCTGCCATTTCTATTCAATCCTTTCATTAAGGTTATTTAAAATTTATGTATATATATTAAAAAACTTTTAAGTTAATAGTTAATAAGTTAAAGTCAAAATATTGGTATTTATCTCGACGAATTCATTATATAGTATTTTACTGAAAATCACAAAGAAAACAGAAAGTAAATAATCCTTTTTAATAAAAGAATATTTTACTTTTAAAAAAAACATGATATACTATGACCACATGGTCCGTTGGTGAAGTGGTCAACACACTTGGTTCTCATCCAAGCATTCAGGGGTTCGAACCCCCTACGGACTACCATTTTTTTATGTGAATAAAAAAAGAAAGCAAAGCTTTCTTTTTAAAAATGTTTGTTTGTATAAAAAAAATGGCTGGGGTAACTGGATTCGAACCAGTGAAATGGCAGATTCAGAGTCTGCTGCCTTACCGCTTGGCTATACCCCAAAAAAAATGGCTGGGGTAACTGGATTCGAACCAGTGAAATGGCAGATTCAGAGTCTGCTGCCTTACCGCTTGGCTATACCCCAACAGCAATTTATATTATACATATATTTTAGGAGATGTAAAGAGAAAAATGACAAAAATTCGTACAAGATTTGCACCAAGCCCTACAGGGTACATGCATATCGGTAATTTAAGAACAGCTTTATACTGTTATTTAATCGCTAAACATCAGGGTGGCGACTTTATTTTAAGAATTGAAGATACTGACCAGAACCGTGAAGTGGAAGGTGCAACTCAGTTAATTTATGATATTTTAACTGAAACTGGTCTTAACTGGGATGAAGGACCAGATAAGCCAGGAGATTGTGGACCTTATATCCAGTCTGAAAGACTTCCTATTTATCATGAATATGCTAAGAAGCTTATTGAGCTAGGCGGTGCTCATTATTGTTTCTGTGATAAAGATGCTGACAATGATTATGATCCTTGTCGTATGCTCGATCAAGCAGAAATTGATGAAAAACTTGCAGCAGGTGTTCCTTATGTTATTAGACAGACTATTCCTGATAAGGGTAAGGCTACTTTTGATGATGAAATCTATGGTCATATTGAAGTAGATTGTACTACTTTAAATGATTCTATCTTAATTAAGAGTGATGGATTCCCTACTTATAACTTTGCGAACGTTGTAGATGACCATTTAATGGGTATTACTCATGTTGTACGTGGTAATGAATATTTAGCTTCTACACCTAAATATAACCTTCTATATGATGCATATGGATGGGATAGACCTACTTACATCCATTTACCACCAGTAATGAAGGATGAACATGCTAAGTTATCTAAGAGAAATGGTGATGCATCTTACCAGGATTTAACAAAACAGGGTTATTTAAAAGATGCTATCCTTAACTACATCGCATTACTTGGATGGTCTCCAGCTGATGAAGAAATCCTTTCATTAAATGATTTAATTGAACAGTTCAACATTGAACATATTTCTAAAGCTCCAGCTATCTTTGATATTGATAAGTTAAAATGGATGAACGGTGTTTATTTAAGAAACATGTCATTAGAAGAATTCCACAAAGTGGCTTCTCCTTACTATGACTTCATCACTATTCCTGTAAATACATTAGAAATCTCTAAAGCATTACAGCCACGTGTTGAAAGATTAGCTGATATTCCAGAATTAATGGACTTCGTCAATGAAACACTACCATTTGATGCATCTATCTATAAACATAAGAAGATGAAGACTAATCCTGAAAACTCTTTAGAAGCATTAGAATTATCTTTACCAGAACTTGAAAAGTGGGAAGATTATAATGATGACGAAGGATTAATGAATATGATGATGGATATTGCTAAGAGCCATGAATTAAAGAATGGACGTATTATGTGGCCTATCCGTGTTGCATTATCTAATAAGGCATTTACTCCTGGTGGTGCTGTAGAAATCGCTCATATTCTTGGTAAAGAAGAAACTTTAAGAAGAATTAGAGTTGCTATCGAAGATTTAAAGAAATCAGTGGCTGAATCAGCAGAATAAAAACAAGAGGCTCGTTTGAGCCTCTTTTAGTATACTTTCTTATAGTTTGCAAGTGCACCGATTAGGTTAGAATCATTGTTGTATTTACATTGTACTAACTTAATTTGTGGGATAGGCACAGGCATTTTTCATAGAGTTCATCTAAAGACTTCCGGATTCTGCCTGTTTTTTAGATAAATACTCTTAATTACTTCTAAGAAGTTTTCTAGTGTATCAAGTGGTGTAGGCACGCTTCCCTTTTCCAGCATTTCCATCGTTCATTAAAGCGTACTTAATCGCAGTACCCCCAACATCAAAAACTAAATATTCCATATCTGCTTCCTCCTCTAAATGTCATAATATAGATTGAGAATATACTATATTTTTCTGAAAAAGAAATAAATATACTTGATATGGCTATTTTAATGTAATAGATTATTGTAAAGGAGTTGAATTACTATGACAGAAACAGGAAAGAAGATTGTATGCGGGTTATTATTAATTAATATTATGCTTACCCTCATCTCAATCAATATCAAATAAGGAGTGCATATTATGGATGACAAATATAAAGCACAGAAAAAATACGCGAAAAGTCATATTAAAAAACTTAGTTGTTCTTATCCTGCAGAGTTTGTAGATGCATTCAGAGATGCCTGCAATACTCTAGGTGTTAAACAATCTGAAGTAATTAGAGAAGCAATGAATAAAATAATAGAACAAGCAAACAAAAGCCAAGGCGATTAAACCTTGGCTTTTATATTAATCCTGGAATAAAGGAGTAGAAAGATAACGGTCACCTGTATCCGGTAGTAAGGCTACAATAGTCTTTCCTTTATTTTCTGGTCTTTTCGCAAGTTCAATCGCAGCATAAACAGCAGCACCTGAAGAAATACCTACTAAGATACCTTCATTATGACCAATTTCTTTACCAGTCGCAAATGCATCTTCATTAGTTACACGGATGATTTCATCATATACCTGTGTATCTAAGACATCAGGTACGAAACCTGCACCGATACCCTGGATCTTATGTGCACCACCCTGTCCAGTAGATAGTACTGGAGATGAATCTGGTTCTACTGCAACTACTTTTACGTCTGGTTTCTTATCTTTTAAGTACTGTCCTACACCAGTCACTGTACCACCAGTACCTACACCAGCTACAAAGTAATCTACCTGACCATCTAAGTCTTCAAAGATTTCTGGTCCAGTTGTTAAATAGTGTGCCTGTGGGTTAGCTGGGTTAACGAACTGTCCTGGAATATAACTGTTTTCAATTCCTTCTGCAAGTTCATTTGCTTTCGCAATAGCACCCTTCATACCCTTAGTTCCGTCTGTTAAGACAAGCTCAGCACCATATGCTTTCATTAATGTACGTCTTTCTACAGACATTGTTTCTGGCATAACAATAATAATACGATAACCTCTTGCAGCAGCAACAGAAGCTAAACCAATACCTGTATTACCTGAAGTAGGTTCAATTAATACAGTGTCTTTATTGATTTTGCCTGCTTTTTCTGCTTCATCAAGCATATTCTTTGCAATTCTATCTTTAACACTTCCTGCGGGATTGAAGTATTCAACCTTTGCGATGACCTTTGCTTCTAAGTTATATTTCTTTTCTAAATGTGTTAATTCTAATAATGGTGTATGGCCAATTAACTGGTCAGCACTAGTGTATACCTTACTCATGTTAATTCTCCTCCTGATTTGTTATTTTACTGCAGCAAAAGCCTGATCTAAGTCTGCAATAATATCATCAATATGTTCAGTACCAATAGATAATCGAATAGAATTCTGCTGGATACCTACCTGCTTTAATTCTTCTTCATTCATTTCTGCATGTGTAGTAGAAGCTGGATGGATAACTAAAGATTTCACATCTGCAACGTTTGCAAGTAATGAGAATAACTGTAAATTATCAATGAAATCTTTTGCTTTTCTTGCATCACCCTTGATGTTGAATGTAAAGATTGATCCACCACCGTTAGGGAAATACTTCTTATACAATGCCTGCTGAGATGGATCTGTAGATACTGAAGGATGTGATACAGATTCAACCTGTGGATGGTTATTTAAGTATCCTACAACCTTTAATGTATTTTCCACCTGTCTTTCTACACGTAATGAAAGTGTTTCTAGACCCTGTAAGAAGATCCAAGCATGAATTGGTGAAAGAGTAGCACCCATGTCTCTTAATAAAATAGCTCTAATTCTTGTAATATAAGCAGCTGCTCCTACATCTTTCGCAAAGCTTACACCATGATAAGATGGGTTTGGTTCAACAAGCTGTGGAAATTTATCTGCATGTGCCGCCCAGTCAAACTTACCTGCATCAACGATGACACCACCAATAGTAGTACCATGACCACCAATGAACTTAGTTGCTGAATGAATAACAACATCAGCACCATATTCAATCGGTCTAATTAAATAAGGTGTACCAAATGTGTTATCAATAACTAATGGTAAACCATGTTTATGTGCAATCTTTGCGATTGCTTCGATGTCTACAACATCTGAATTTGGGTTACCTAAAGTTTCAATATAAACAAGTTTTGTGTTTTCCTGAATAGCATCTTCAAATGCCTGTGGATTTAATGCATCTACGAATGTAGTAGCAATACCATAATCAGTAAATGTATGTTTGAATAGGTTGAATGTTCCACCATAGATGTTTTCTGCAGATACAATATGGTCACCTGCAGCCACTAAGTTTTGTACTGCGTATGTCACTGCAGCTGCACCAGAACCTACTGCCAAGGCGGCTACACCACCTTCTAAAGCCGCAATTCTTTTTTCGAATACATCTTCAGTTGGGTTTGTTAGACGACCATAGATATTACCAGCATCCTGTAATGCGAATCTAGCTGCTGCATGATCTGAGTTATGAAAAACGTAAGATGAAGTCTGATAGATAGGTACTGCACGAGCGTCAGTTACTGGATCAGCTTCTTCCTGTCCTACGTGTAATGCAAGTGTTTCGAAATGATAGTTTTTATTAGACATGTATGTTTCCTCCTTAACCCTATTTGTTTGATAGGTTAATAGGATTATAGCAGTGATAAACCTACTAGTCAACTATATTTATATTATTTTTTTGTGAATATTTCGTATTTTCTAAATTTAATTGATTTTATTTATGATTATATGACATAATCATCGCCATTTGATGAAGCAGGTACTAAATCACTTAAAGAAACACCTTCTAAATAGTCTGTAATCACATTATATAAACCAGTCCACATAGGTAATGTATTACAATAAGATGCTCTTTCACATGTATTACATTCATCCGCTAAACATGATACAGGAGCTAATGTTCCTTCAGTAATCTTAAGAATAGAAGCAACACTATAGTCTTCTGGAGCATGTGTTAAACGGTATCCTCCACCTTTACCTCTTAAACCTTCTACAAAGTGTTCTTTAGATAAAGATTTAATAATAATTTCTAGATACTTTTCAGAGATATTCTGTCTTGCAGCTATTTCTTTTAATGGTATATATTTAGAACGATCATGCTGTGCTAAATCAATCATGACACGTAAAGCATAACGTCCTTTAGTTGATATCATCATCATCTATTCCTCCTTTTACATATACCTAGTATACTAGGGGGTTATAGGGTAAGTCAAGATTAATAGAAATTGAGCGTTGATGTAACAGATAGTTGATGTTAGAATTCTAATAAGAAATAGTGATCAACAGTTGTATAAGCTATATGTTACACCAAAGAAAGGATGATATATAATCAGAAACATTACATACACAAGTGCAACATATTTGGAGTTACTTTAATAATAGTCTATAATTTTTGTATATTATAAATACAAGGAGACCCTATGAAATCAAAAAAGATTATTGTAAGTATTGTTGTTTGTTTAGTCATTGCAGTTATTGCAGTATTTGTAGTACCTAGTTCTAGTTCTTATTTATCAGAAGTTACTGTAAGTGGAGAAAAGAAGAAAGGTTATTCTTTCTATAAAACAGCTTCTATATCTAGCAAGTTAAAGGATGTTGATTTTATAGATCACTTACCTGATGGTATACAGAAGTATGATGAAAGTAAAACACGTTATGGCTCACCTTCTTATACTGTTGTGATAAAGAATGATGCATATCGTTTCTATAGACTATCAAGTGAATCAGATGTACTTGTGACTAAATCAAATAAGAGTGATCAATCTCAAATAAAAGAATATGCGAAAATGAATAAAAATAATTATAAGAAACTTGCATCCTCAACATATTATACTGATTATGATCAATTAGATTACTGGAACTAACATAGTTATTCCTACCATTTGTGGTAGGAATCTTTTTATTTGCATAAAAAAAGAGAAGCCTAAGCTTCTCTCTTAAATGAATTATTCAGCAGCTTTACCGATGCAACCAAATACTTCCATTCTGTCTTTTACGCAGTCTCTGATAGCCTGAGCACCTGGAGCAAGTAATTTACGAGGGTCATAACCTTTACCCTGCTGATCCTTACCTTCTTCAATGTACTTTCTAGTAGCTTTCTGGAAGTATAACTGACATTCAGTGTTAACGTTGATCTTAGATACACCTAAGCCAATTGCTTTCTTAACCTGTTCATCAGGAATTCCTGAACCACCATGAAGAACTAATGGTAAGATACCAGTTTCTTTCTGGATAGCATCTAATGCTTCGAACTGTAAACCAGCCCAGTTTGCAGGGTATACACCATGGATATTACCGATACCAGCAGCTAAGAAGTCAACTCCTAAGTCAGCAATCATCTTACATTCTTTAGGATCTGCTACTTCACCCATACCAATAACACCATCTTCTTCTCCACCGATTGAACCTACTTCAGCTTCGATAGATACACCTTTAGCATGGCATAATTCAACTAATTCCTTAGTCTTTTCGATGTTTTCTTCGATTGAATAATGAGAACCATCGAACATGATTGAAGTGAATCCAGCTGCTAATGCTGCCTTAGCACCTTCATATGAACCGTGATCTAAGTGTAATGCTACTGGTACAGTGATATTTAAAGATTCTACCATTGCTTTAACCATAGCAGCTACAGTTGTGAAACCTGTCATATATTTTGCAGCACCTTCAGATACACCTAAGATTACTGGTGCATTTAATTCCTGTGCTTCTAAAAGAATAGACTTTGTCCATTCAAGGTTATTGATGTTGAACTGTCCAACACCATAATGGCCTGCTTTAGCCTTTTTTAACATTTCTGTTGCGGAAACTAATCCCATAATATTATCTCTCCTTTTCTTTTATACTTCCATAATACTCTTTTTTCTTGTCTATTACTAGAAAAATTAAATGATGTAAACGTTTTTATTTTACTTTATTTTCTTTTTCATTTATCAGGCTTAAAAAGCCTTCTATTTCCTGCTTTGTATAATAAGCAGGATTATCATCAAGCATCTCTTTTAACTGCTTCTGATAGTCTTTTTGATAGCCAATACGCTTATTTAATAAGCGTATTGCAAGTGTCTGTTGATAGGCAATATCTGTATGAAGAAACTTCTTTAATTGTCGATTCGTATATTCACAAGCACAATCTAATGGAAGATCATCGATATATCCCTGAAGTCTTAAACTATGCAGATTTTTCATCTAATGCTTTCTTTAACTGTAAACAAGCTTTTTCTAAAGTACTTCTAGGACATGCTAAGTTAAATCTTTCAAAACCTGATCCTTCTTCACCAAACACATAACCTTCATCTAACCAAAGATGTGCTTTATGTAACATGAAGTCTTCCTGTTCTTCATTACTCATGCCAAGTGTTCTCATATCCACCCAAGCAAGATATAAGCCTTGTGGATCAATTAAAGATATACCAGGACATTCAGTTTTAAGGAAGTGATCAAGATAATCCATATTACCTTTAATATAATCTAGAAGTTGATCAACCCATTCATCACCCTTAGTATAAGCGACTGTTGTCGCAATAAATCCTAATATTGTAGGATCAGAAATAGAATGACTCATCTTCACCTGCTTAAATTGGTTTCTTAGTTTTTCATCCGCAATAATAGCTGCAGAAGTCTGAAGTGCAGCTAAGTTGAATGTCTTAGATGCTGCTGTTAATACAATTGAAAAGTTCTTATATTCAGGATCTACTTCATAGAATGCGGTATGCTTATGAGGCGCATAGACAAAGTCCATATGGATTTCATCCGATACTACAAAAACGTTATGTTTTTTACAGATATCTCCAATTGTTTTTAGTTCTTCTTTTGTCCATACTTTACCTACTGGATTATGTGGATTACAGAAGATCATCATCTTGACATTTTCTTCTATAATCTTAGTTTCAAATGCTTTGTAATCAAGTGTATATTGGTTATCTTTTAGATCAAGAGGCATTCTTACCATACGTCTACCATTGTTTTTAATAGCACGATAGAATGGATAATAAACTGGTGTAAGAACCAATACACTCTCATCTTTTTTAGTATAAGCTTCCACTGCAAGATGAAAGGCAGTGACAACACCCGGCGTAGGGACAATCCAGTCTTTTTCAACATGGAAATCATGTCTACGTTTCATCCATCCTACAACACTTTCTAAGTATTCTTCCGGGATTGTACTATAACCATAAATACCATCTGACACACGTTTAGAGAGTGCTTCTGGAATATCTGGTAATATCTTAAAATCCATATCTGCAACCCACATAGGAATCATATCAGGATCATCTGTATGACCGGAATCATATTTTGCGCAGTTTGTATGATGTCTATCATAGACTGTATCAAAATCATACTTCATCGTAGCACCTCCTGCTTATTAAATGCCTCCTGTGAGAAGTGGAATAAACCAATACCGACAGACTGTGCTAAGTTAAGTGAATCAATCGCATTCGTATGAGGAATAAAGACGCTTTGTCCATATGTCATATAGATATCATCAAGTCCTGATGATTCATTTCCAAAGATCAGTGAATGAGGTGTCACAGGTTTCACCTGATGAATATTCTTAGCACCCTTCAACATAAATGGATAACATTGATGATCACCAAACTCTTTAAGATACTCATCAATACTTTCATAATAATGAATACGTAAAGAGAATAATGCACCCATAGAAGAACGAACAACATGAGGATTAAAGATATCGACTGCTGGACGAATAATAGCTAAGTCCTGATAACCAAATCCTAACATTGTACGCATAATTGTACCCATATTACCCATATCCATAGGATTCACTAATACAATATGATTCCCCTTCTGTAAGGGTTCATAGAATGTTTTAAATACCCCAATCGCATAACAATTAGACTTTGGTGAAAGCTTATTAATTGTCGCATCATGAACATCAATAGGAATATGATGCAATGCACATAATTCCTTGATTTTAGGATATCCTCTGTTTTCTTCTATTGAAGAGTGTACAACCACTCTTTTCACAATATCTGGTTTATGTTCTAATAATTCTATTGTAGGAAAGACACCCAATGTATAAGAGGAGTCATCACCTTTTTTATATAACTTCATATTTTTCTCCTCTATGCATCTTCATTAATATTCTTAATAGTCTGTAATTCATCTTCCGCATTCTTTTTTAATGCTTCAAAATGTTTAGGATCTTGTTTAGCCCCTTTATCAATGAGTTCTAATAGTTCACGATATTTTTCTACTACAACCTCCATTAACGATTCTTTTACTTTGTAATCTAATTCATCACGGGCCTGCTGATGAACACGATTTAATGATTTATATTGTTCTCTAAATACAAGGTCATAATCCACCTTTGATTTTCTAGAAAATAGTCCCATAAGTACTCCTCCTTCATCTCATTTATTATACTATAGAACACAAAAATAGTCACAAATAATGTGACTATTTAGTATTCGTTGCCATAACACCTACGAGTGAATGTGGCTGATATGGTTCTTCTAGATATTGTTTTTCTTCTTCACTTAATTCAAGTTCTGTCGCAAGTACAGCTGTATCAACATGTTTAAGTTTAGTCGCCCCTACAACTGGTGATGCTACTTTAGACATCAACCATGATAATGATACTTCACTCATAGAAACATGATGTTTTGATGCAAGTTCTTCTACACGTTGAATGATTTTTAAATCTAAATCACTTGATGCATCATATTTACCTTTTGCATATGTATCTTTTTCAAGTCTTTGTGATGTTTCTCCAGGATGCTTTGCGAGACGTCCTGATGCAAGTGCACTATATGGTGTCATCGCAATACCTTCTTCATCACAATAACGCTTCATTTCTCTTTCTTCTTCTCTGAAGATTAGATTATAGTGTCCCTGAACGCTTATAAAGCCTTGTAAGCCTCTTTCTTTCGCAATAGTGTTGGCCATTGCTAATTGATATGCAAAACAGTTGGAAATACCTATTTCTTTGATTTTACCTTCTTTAATGAGGTCATTGAGTATCTCTAATGTTTCTTCAATAGGTGTTTGATAATCCCACATATGCATAATATAGAGATCAATATAATCAGTCTGTAGTCTTCTTAAACTGTTATTCAAACACTCAGTTAAATATGTTCTTGAATCAATAGAATCATCACTCTTAGGTGTATACTTAGTCGCAATAATAACATCTTCACGATGTCCATATTCTTTAATAGCACGTCCTAAGTATTCTTCACTTGTTCCTGATTGATAAGCCATCGCTGTATCAAAAAAGTTAATGCCTGATTCTAAAGCATGGAAAATAATCTTTTTAGAGTCTTCATAAGGTAATGTCCAGGAATGCATACCTTGAGATGCATCTCCAAATCCCATACATCCTAAACAAACCTTAGAAACCTTTAATGAACCAATCTGTGTATATTTCATAATAATTCCTCCTGGACTTATCATAATATATATAAGAATAAATAGCGAAAGACAAAAAAGTACTTCTATCCATAAGTAGACAAATAGCGGAAATTATCTATATGGAGAATGATCTTTCAATAAATCCTTTAAACCTAAGTAACGCATATGATTGATGTTGTCTACAAGTTCATCTACTGGTTCTTTCATACCATCTAGAATCCATTGAAGGACCATACTATGAGAGGCATTGGTATGGTAGAGTGTCGCAAATTTAAGTTCTTTGGATAATGGTTCTCCTATACAGTGTTCATGCCATTTTAAATCAAACGCTATACAATGGTGAAGCATATGCTCTTTCAATGAATTCTGTCCATCTATTAAACAGGCTTGTTCAATAAATGTTTCATATTTTTTTAAGCTGTTTAATGTCTGAGTGAGTGATGATTTAAAGTCAATAGACATATCTTCATCAAACTCATTCACAATCACTGTATCATATACATAGGCAATAAGATCATTCTTATCTAGAAAATGATTATAAAATGTCTGTCTTGAGAGTTCAGTATCCTCTAGTAAGTCTCCTATGATAATTTTAGAAAGCGGCTTCTTATAGAGAAGTGAAAGAAGACTGTTAGAAAAAGCTTTTTTTATGTTCATGTTATTCCTCTCTTTCATATTAATTTTACAACTTTCAAGTAAAGTATGCTATTATATCATTGCGAATAAGTAATAGAAACGAGGTAAATAAAAATGAGTATACTTGCATGTCCTAAATGTCATGAGCCTTTAGAAATTGAAGGTAAAACATGTAAATGCATTAATAACCATTGTTATGATATTGCCCGTCAAGGGTATATGAATCTACTTTTAAATCCTGATAAGGCATCTAATAATCCAGGTGATTCTAAAGAATCATTGATTGCGAGAAAGGCTTATCTTGATAAGGGTTATTATGATCCTATTCTTTTTGAAGTAGTGAATGAAATCAAGAAGAAGGAAGGTCCTTTAAATATCCTAGATCTAGGTTGTGGTGAAGGTTATTATACATATCGTATGAAACAGATTCTTGGTGATGAGAATACTTATTGTGGTTTAGATATTTCTAAGTTAGCTGTAAGAATGGCTACACAGTATGATAAGTCTATTCACTGGATTGTAGGTAATTCTAAGAATATTCCTGTACTTGATCATTCTATGGATGTTATTGCCGCAATGTTCACTGTAGTGAATCAGGAAGAACTTGCTAGATGTATTAAAGAGGATGGTTATATTATCCATGTAACTGCCAATAGAGATCATTTAATTGAAATTAAACATTTGATTTATGATGAAGTAAAGACTAAGTCTGATAAATATATCCGTCTTCCATTTAATGTATTAGAGAGTCATGATTTTAAGAAAACTATTTCTATTAAGAATCGTGAAGATGCATTAAATCTTTTAAAGATGACACCACATTATTATCATATCAAGAAAGAAAAGCGTGATGTTCTTGATACATTAGAAGCACTTGATGTCACTATTGATATCAAAGTCACTGTATATCGTCCATGAGAATAAAGAAGCAAGGACAGCATCTTCTTATCACTATTGATGAAGAATATGAAAATCGTCCTTTATCTGATTTGTGGGCAGATCTGCATTTATCACGCAAAACAATTCATTTATTAAAACAGAATAAAGACTATAAAATCAATCATGTATTTAATATAAATCCTATACTTCATACAAATGATGTATTAGATGTTCTTGCTTATGAACATGATGATGAAACATATGCACCTGACTTTCAGGATATAGATATTGTATATGAGGATGATCTGATTCTTGTTGTGAATAAACCTATTGGGATTGCGGTTTATCCAGATGATCCTCATAAGACAGACAGCTTATCTAATAGAGTGAGTGCTTATTATATGACACAGGGATATGATATTCCTGTTCGTTATATTCATCGTTTAGATAATGATACAAGCGGTTTAGTAGTATTCTGTAAGTGTCATTTAATACAGGCTTATCTAGATCATGCATTGTCAATTAAAGAGATACAAAGAGAATATCTGGCTTATGTAGAGGGTCATATCAAAGAAGGTAAGGAATATAAGATTGAACAGAACTTAGGTAAGGATAGACATAGTCCTTCTAAGATGCGTGTTCATTCTAAGGGTATTCCTGCTGTGACTTATTACCAGTGTCTAGAGAATAAGGAAGATCATGCACTTGTAAGATGTCGTCTAGAGACTGGTAGAAAGCATCAGATCCGTGTTCATATGGCTTCTATTGGTCATCCTATTCTAGGTGATTCCCTTTATAATGAAAGCTCTGATTATCCACGTTTAGCACTTCATGCAGCATATATCAAGTTTGAAGAACCAATCACTCATCTTGAGATTAATTTATATAGTCCTATGGATTTTTAAAAGAACTGTAACAAATAGATAGTATTTAGTACTATCTTGAAAGTTACAGTTCTTTTTTATATTGACTTTTGCATATAACTTCTTTGACAGTGAGAAAAAAACAGCTGGAATATGAGTTAAAAGAGGTTACAGGAATACATTATTGACTACATCAAAGGAACAGGTATTGAAGCGACCGCCCTTTACCAAATCAAAACATTTATTCAACATTTGAAATTCCAAAAAATACTAGACAGCTACGATGATTTATACAGCATGGATAGGGGGAAGGAAAACATAGAGGAACAGAGTATAAAACACCTTATCAAGTAGTGAAAATGATATACCCAAATTCAAAAGAGGATATGGAATTATTACAGGAAGCATTAAGAAATAACCATTTTGATGATGAGAACGAGTAATCTTCTTCATGTTACGTGGAATATACAGCAAACAAAAAGCCCAGTAAAGAGTGCAAAGCACCACCAATGGTGACAAGCTCTTGACAAAGCTTTTTTCTTTGCTGTGCTGAATAATCAAGAGGATAAAGTAAAAATATATGCACATTGAATTAAAGAAAACTAAAAGTGAAATTTTTAATAGTGGGATATATATAAAATTCAGATAATTATATAACACCTATACATATTCAAAAATAAAATTAAAATTTTCTTTAATATAATTAAAATAAATATTGACTAAATTTGAAAATAAATATAATATGAGTTTGAGGAGATGATTAGATTGGATGGTTTGATGCCTAAATGGTTAGAGGAAATGAGCGAAGAAGACATTTCTTATATAAAAAATTTTATTTTATGTTCTGGCTCATTAAAAAAAATGGCTAAAACTTACAATGTTACCTATCCCACCATGAGATTAAGGTTAGACCGTTTAATTCAAAAAATCGAATTAAGTGATGAAGAAGAGGAGGATTCTTTTGTTTCATTAGTTAAACGAATGGCTATTGAAGAAAAAATTAATTTGTCTTGTGCAAAAGTTTTAATTACCGCATACAAAAAAGAAAAAAGGAGTAGTGATTAATTTTGAAATTTAATATTATTAGTGTATGCTTTTCTATTGTTTTATTTCTGCTCATTATTGTTGGGATAATTATAGCTATAACTTGTTTAATTAAATTAATAATGAAGAGAAAAGAAACAAAAAGCATAATTCAAAAAGAGTTGGACAAAAGCATTATTAATGATTTGTAGGAGGTTAACATTTTGATGAAAAAAAATTGGTAAATTACTTGCTGTTTCAGCAATGATAATCAGTACATTATTTACAACGGGAGTGCCTGTTTATGCAAAAGAAATTGCAGAAGTTCCTGTTGCAGAAGAGCACGCTATTGCATCTTTATCTTTTGATATGTATGACTTACAAAAACACGAAAAAACTATTGCACTTGAAAACGGTACCGAAATGACATTTGGTGCAGAACCTGTAATGAAAAATTCACGTGCGTTATCAGGGACATGGAGAATATACGGTTACAATCCATTAGCTAGTATGGAATATTATGTCGTTTTGGGTGCAAAAGGCAAATATACAACAATCAAAAGCACTTATGGATTAGCTATTACAGGTGCACTTTCAAGTTTTACAAATGAAAAAATTAATATAGAAAGAAGAACAGAGACTTCTAGTAATCCAGCACAAGTAGCCGGTTATGCTAAATTCAACTATTTAGGAAATTCTTGGATTTCAATTTGGCAACAGAGTGGTGGTGTAAGAGCTAAAATAAAAAATAACAAAGTCACGACTTCGTTATATTAAAACTAGTGACTAGGGCATATTAATCTCTGAAACTTCATCACACAGAAAAAGACAGAATAATTTCCAATGGCATTAAGTTAAAGAAAACTAATACCATCGGATAATTAAGTTAAGGTGTCAGTTGCAAACTGCTGACACCTTTTCTATTATTACTAACCCCATTTTAAAGAAGCATGGTTTAAGACGCACATGAAAAGAACTATCACATAACTATCACATAGCTCTAAAAAAATTTTTGTTATCCTAAAACAATAGTGTATAATAAATCATGTTAGTACGTCCTATGATTTAAAGGCTTACATGATTGGCTTTTCATGTTACGTTCAAACGATCTATCTGGTCTTAGAAGGACAAGCAATTTTTTATTCTCAGATTAAGTTCTATCATATTTTCCTCCATTTCTGAGATAAAGTCTTATATTGGTTACTGCACTGCTGAAATTGATTTTATAATCATATTTCAGCTTTTTATTTTTCTTCATATTTATGTTTCTGATGATTACTTCTGAAACATTATGCATTAGGAAGGCTGCTTTTATTTCCTGCTGTATCAGCTTTCTCTTTCTTGCATGAAAGTACGGTCTTTATGAGGATAATCAAAATTAAATTTGAATCACCACATTCCAAAGGTAATATCAAAATAAGAAATGGCAGTCTCAATTTTTTTGGTGTTTCTGTATAAAAATGTTTTAATAACTGAATTTACCTGTTGATTATGGGTAATTAAAGAATTAGATATATAATTCAAAGAATTCATTTGGTACATTTGGATGTTTAAACTGATATAAGTCATATTTCCATCCACAATGCAAACAGTAATCATCTTCTTTTCCTTCATACTCATGATTTTCTTTTTCCAAATCTGTATCATCTAAAAAATAATACCGATGACAAATTAGGCACTCCATTGGCTTGAAGTTTTTAACTGTAACATCACTTTTTCCTTTCATTTCTTTTTGATTTTTATAATAAGTCACTACATATCCATCTTTTGTTATATTTATGAGTAGAACTTTTCTCACCAATAAAACTAACACAGTTTTTTCTATCTATAGTATTCGCAAATTTTACAGCATGTGTAGCATAAGAAGATATTGTATCAGAACTCATTTGTGAACCATGTTTTTCAAAATATTCCAATAAAGTTTTCTTATTAAAATCCTTTGTCTATGCAAAACCTTTTCGTTTTGTTCTATGACCTTGACGTCCTCATATTTTCCGCCTTTAGTCAAACGTTACAAGCTTCACAATATTCTTATGACTCTTATTAAAGAGTGTAGAAGCACCAACACATACACGCTCACCACATGATGAGAAGATAATAGATGTATCAGATGCTGTTTCTTCATAACCAGTAATACACATCCAATGCCATGTTTCTTCTTCTAATATTTGTGCTTCATGAGTTAAGATCAACATACCAATAGGATGACCCTGATCAATAGCTGTTTTTACAAAATGTACACCCTGTTCAGGGGATTCAGTAATCTTCTGATAAATAGGTTCTACATCTAACCCAATATGTTTCATATACTTCTTAAAGTTCTTCGCAAACTTATAGAAATATGGGAAACCCATAATACCCGGCGTATTGAGTTTAAACATCTTTGTCATCAGTTCTAGAAAATCCGGATAAGAGATATCTAGCTTATGTTCATAGAAACAGGCCATATCTGCAGCACAGACACTTGCACATCCTGCACGTCTTGCCCATTCATCTGAAAACCAGTCCTGGTCTCCACCATAATAGTCTTGATTATCTTTATGAAAGATCATGATAGGAAGTTCTTTTTTCATTTTGTATACTCCTTCATATGGATTTTCACAATAAAGCAGTTTTCTCCTTCTACATCTCCTTCAATGATATAGGTATCATCAATATGAGTAAGATAGAGTTCAATTGTCTGATGAGCGAGTATTTCTTTTTTATAGTTAATAGAAATAGAATCCATAAAATGATTTTCATAGGCTTCTACAGGAATCAAGTTAGAAGCGATACGTAAATAATGGGTATTGTTTAAATGTCTATTTGTATCTATATCACTATAAGGTACAGTATAAGTACTTACTAATTGTCTATCATCTTGCTTAAAGAGTGTTTCTGGGTCTTCTTTGACCAAGTCTGGGTTATCAGGAAGAGTTAATCCTGCACGCTTAGGAGATGTAATACGACGTCTCTTTAGGTCGATAAGAGTCCAGATAGAACGGCATTCACCAATACGTCTACCTTCTTTTTCTATATAGTAGAATCGAGGAAAAATCACATTAGAATAATGTCCAATCTCTGTAGTAAGAGTAATTTCATCATCTTCATAAATAGGTTCAGTTAATATAAGTGACTGTTTAGAAACAACATAACCATACTTTCCCTTCATTGATTCTTTATAGAATCCTGATAAAGAACCATCTACAGTTGCTATACGTGAGAAATAGACAAAAATATTTTCATCTCTTAAACGACCTGTATAGTCACATTGATCGTTCTGTATTGTGTAATGAAGTGTATACATTTTCATTTTCCCCCTTTTTTATGTATTATACTTCTTCTTTTTCATTTGTCCATACAAATAAGGTATAGCCAAATTGAACAGTTCAATGTATAATTATAAGAAGAATAAAGGAGAGAACAGAATGGATCAGGTTTTAATTATACTTGCATTTCTTGTTGGACTCGTTGGTCTCTACTTTACATATATGATTGTGAATGTAGTTGTAACTATTATTAAATCTAAGAAAAGAGATCATTCATTAAAATTCTGTATGAGTCCTGCAGGTAAGGCTTTTTATATTGGTCTTACAGTACTTTATTTTGTAGTATTATTTGGTTGTATCGCTTTTATGATTTCAACATACAATGCTCACAAAATGAACTACATTTCAAACGCTTTAAGTGTATGGGCTATTTATTCAATCATCTATTCAATGCAGATTGCGAACCTTGTATTAGTTGGTAGAAAAAATATGCTTGTAGGTCGTCTTCTTATCGATTATCGTAAGATGAAGAAAATCAACTTCAATACAAATAACGAAATCACATTTGTATTCGCGCAAAAGAACTTTAGATTCTCTACACGTTGGGTTGATAAACAGCTTTTAAGAAAAGCAGTAACAGGAAGAAGCTAATAAAAAAGGATTCCGTGAGGAATCTTTTTTTATTTACTCTGGTTTTTCAAACTGACTATAGTAAAGGTTATGATAGAAACCATTCTTCTTTAATAATTCTTCATGTTTACCCTGTTCAATGATATGTCCATCATTCATCACAATAATCTGATCTGCTTTTTGAATAGTAGAAAGACGATGGGCTACAATAAAGGTTGTTCTACCAATCATCATTGTATCAAAAGCATCCTGAATTTGTCTTTCTGTACGTGTATCAATAGATGAAGTGGCTTCATCAAGAATCAACATAGGTGGATTTGCGAGCATGATTCTTGCGATAGATAAAAGCTGTCTTTGTCCTTGTGATAAGTTACTGCCTTCTTCTGCAAGCATCGCATCATAGCCACCTTTTAACTGAATAATGAATTTATGAGCATGGGCTTTTTTAGCAGCCTCAACGATTTCTTCATCTGTCGCATTATTTGAGCCATACGCAATATTATCTCTAATAGTACCTTTAAATAACCATGTATCCTGTAATACCATACCATAGAGACTTCTTAAGTAAGAACGATCCATCGTTTGTGTATTGATACCATCAATAGAGATAGAACCACTTTGAGGATCATAGAAACGCATTAATAAGTTAATCAATGTTGTTTTACCACATCCTGTAGGTCCTACAATCGCAATTGTTTCACCTGCATTGACATGAAGATTAAAATCAGTGATCAATGGTCTTTCAGGTGTATAACTGAAATTCACATTGTTTAAGTCAATAACACCTTGTGGATTATCAATAGTCTTGGGATGTTCTGGGTTTTTAATACCTGGTTCATCAACAATCTTAAAGACACGCTCAGCACAGGCTAAAGCTGTTTCTAATTCAGTAAATACGTTAGAAATGTCATTAAATGGCTTTGTGTACTGATTGGCATAAGTCAAGAATGATGATAAACCACCTACTGTAAGACCTCCACCAATGACACTAAAGGCACCATAGATACATACTGTATCATAAACAATCGCATTCACGAAACGTGTAGAAGGATTCGCAAGTGCACCTAAGAACTGTGATTTAACACCGCTCTTAAATAAACGATCATTGATTTCATCAAACTTCTCTTCATTGATTGATTCATGTTGGAACGCTTTGACGACTTTCTGGTTTCCTACCATTTCTTCTACAAAACCACTCATTTCTCCACGAATAGATAATTGTTCCTGGAAGAACTTGAATGTATATTTCGCAATAAGTGTTGCGACAATGAGAGAAAGTGGCGTTAATACAATAACAATCAAAGCCAGTTTGACATTCACATATAACATAAAGCCAATTGTGCCTAAAATTGTCGCAACACCACCAAAGAGGTTCGTAAAGCCCTGTAATAAACCATCTGAAATCTGATCAATATCGGCAATCATACGGCTCATCATATCACCATGTGTATGAGAATCGATATAAGAAAGAGGTAAGATCTGATATTGTTTAAAGAGTTCTGTTCTTAAATCTCTTGTGATTTCATAAGTCATCTTATTAGATGCTCTAACTAAGAAATAGTTGAATAATGCAGTCATCAATACAGAGAATGCAATATAGAAGATCTTTTGACTGAGTCCCTGGAAGAAAACCTGATGATAACCAATCATCTGGTCAATGGCTTTCCCAATAAGAATTGGTGTCAAAAGAGTGAATATAATATTAATTGTAGAAAATAATAATGCACCTACAAGATAGATACGATAAGGACGACAGAATGCCATAAGTCTTTTTAAAGTACTTTTATTCTTCATTATTCTGTCCTCCTTCCATCTGTGACATAACAATTTCCTGATAGACATCACATGTATTCATAAGCATATCATGAGTACCCTGTCCTACGACTTCACCATGGCTTAATACCACAATAGAATCTGCATGCATTAAAGCACTCACTCTTTGAGAAACAATAATAACTGTCATATTAAGCGTACTTAAAGCTTTTCTAAGTTTTGCATCTGTCGCAAAGTCTAGTGCACTGGCGCTATCATCTAAAATAAGTATCTCTGGTTTTTTGACTAATGCACGGGTAATAGTGAGTCTTTGTCTTTGTCCACCAGATACATTCTTACCACCCTGTTCAATATAAGTGTCTAAGCCTTTTGTCATCTTATCGACAAACTCTTTAGATTGTGAAAGTTCTAATGCTTCATAGATTTCTTCATCAGTGGCATGAGGATGACCCCATTGCATATTTTCTCTGATTGTTCCTCCAAAGAGTGTGGCCTGCTGAGGCACAATACCAATCATATTTCTTAAATCCTTGAACTTATATGATTTAATAGGAAGGTCTTTGATACGGATTTCACCTTCAGCGACATCATAAAAACGAGGAATTAGGTTAATAAGTGTTGTTTTACCTGAACCTGTACCTCCAATGACACCGATTGTCTGACCTGGAAAGATATTGAATGATACATCAGTTAAGGCATTACCCGAATAGTATGAGAATGAAACATGATCATAAGTAATAAGGTTCTGATAGTCACTTGGAGCCTCATTGATTCCCTGGACAATATCTGGTTTCTGACTTAATACATCTGCACATCTTTTGTATGATGCACTGGCTTTATTTAAGATCACAATAACATTCGCAAAGACATACATAGAAAGTAAGATCTGGTTCATATAATTAATAAGAGAGATGACTTCTCCCTGTGTCATACTACCTGCATTGATTTTAAAGCCTGAGATATAAAGAATTGCGATAATCCCAAAGTTCACAATGATTGTAGTAGCTGGATTTAATACAGCACTGAGGTTACCTGCAATGATCTGTTCTTCTTTTTGTTTTGTGGTTGTTGATTCAAAACGTTTTTGTTCATTATCCTGCTGGTTAAAAGCACGAATGACTCTGACACCTGAAAGATTCTCTCTTGTGATGAGTGATACTTCATCAAGAATATGCTGGATATGAGAATACATAGGCGCTGTATGACTCATCACAAAGTAAATACTAAACGCAATAAGTGGTGCGACAATCACAAAGATAAGTGCTACCTGCCAGTTAATCACAAAACTCATAACCAAAGAACCAATAATTAAAAATGGTGATCTTGAACATAAACGAATAACCATGGCAACAGCTAACTGAATCTGATTGATATCATTGGTGATTCTTGTGATTAAAGAAGGTGTACCAATAATATCAAGATCCTGATAATCATAACGGTTGATTGCACGATACATATCTTTACGCATAAGTGTACCTACACCCTGTGATGTAAGAGACGCAAAGTACTGACACACTAGTGAACTTGCATATCCTACTGTAGATAAACCAAAGATTACAAAAGCCATCTTTGTAATATAGTTTGTATTATGTACTGCAACACCATTATCAATAATAAGAGCTACAGCCATTGGTATACATAATTCTAGAAATGCTTCTATAAGTTTAAATATAAAGCCTGAAATGGCCTGCCATTTATAAGGCTTTAAATATTTCATTATATACATATTTTTCCTCCCTGTCCTTGCAACATTATAATCCTGTTTTATACTATATGTATAATATATATTTTATATAGAATCTATAGGAGATACATATGGAACTAAAACAGATGAAATACTTTAAGACAATTGTAGAAGAAGGGACTATAACACAGGCTGCACGTGTATTACATATTTCACAGCCTCCTCTTTCTATGCAGTTAAAAGCGATAGAAGAAGAATTAGATACAATACTGATAGAGAGAGGACATCGTCATATCACATTAACGCCTGCAGGGCACTTATTTTATCGTAGATGTAATCAGATGTTGAATTTATATGAACAGACAAGTAAAGAAGTACAAGGAGCAGCCACACAGATCTTACGTTTTGGGATTACTTCTTCTAATGGTTATTTAATTACACATGATCATATGGATGTGTTTAGAAAGAAATATCCTAAGTTAGATATTCATATGAAAGAAGGAACAACCTATGAGATGATGGATGCCTTGCTAGCTCATGAAATAGATATTGCGTTAGTCAGAACACCGTTTGATTCTACGAATGTGAAATCATTTTTATTTAAACCTGAACCAATGATTGCGGTAGGACCTTCTACTCTTGTGAATGAAAAAAAGAACCATCTCATTGATTATCGAGATGATCCTGTTTTGATTCACAGACGTTATCGTCAGTTTATAGTAGATTATTGTTTAAATGAACTCCAATTCCAGCCACATATCCCTATTATTACAGATGATATACGTACTGCCTTAGTATGGGGTTCAATATTAGATCAGGTGGTTATTATACCAGAAGCAGCTATACCATATATAGACTTAAATTCACAGACCTATACTAAACTTAAAGACAAGGGTCTCTATACATCTGCAGCCTTTATCACAAGAAAAGAAGAACTATCTCCAATCATAGAAACATTTATTTCTTTAATTATCAAAGACTACAAGATTTAAACTATTCTTCTTTACTTCTAGATGATAATGAGATGCTTTTACTTCTTCGCCATCTAAGTTACATGGATACTGAGATTCTACATCCACTTCATCCACAGTAAAGACATGAGCATGTTTATCCTGATCAAGTGTTTCACTTACTATCTTCTTAATATATAAAGGAATAAGTCCTTTATTAATTTGATCAAGAATCACAATATTCATGAGACCATCTTCTAATGATGCACGAGGAGCAATCTTATAAGCCCCACCATAATATTTCGCATTTGCACAGGCACATAAAGTAACAGGACCTTCATACAATAGTGTTCCATGGCTGGTCATCTTAATAGGATAAAATGGATACTGGACAAAGTTTCTTAGAATAGAATACTCGTATTGATGTCCTTTAAACATCTTAGGAATCTTCACATCATCATGAACATGATTCGCAATCACACTATCACAACCAAAACATGCATTATTAATAAAATAACGATTATTCATTAACACTGTATCAATAGGAATTGTTTTACCCTTTAAAGATGCTTTAAGTACTTCTTTAGAATCATTATTCTTAGAAATCATCTTAAAGAAGTCATTTCCTGTTCCATAAGGAATAACTACTAGTTCATGAGGTGTACCTATAAGTCCCTGAATGACCTGGTTCAACATTCCATCCCCACCAACACTATAAAAACGTGTTGGTTCTTTATAATATTTAATAATCTTCTTGGCATGATCAGGATAAGTACTCATGAATATGTCATAATCATAACCCTGCATCACTTCTCTAATTGTTTCTATAAACGGATGATGATCATAATCATCATCCACTGGTTTAAGTAAAAATATATGTCTCATTATAGTTCTCCAAAAAAAAGACTGGATGCATATCCAGTCTAGATCATATCAATAGTTTCTAGCCACTTTTTAACGCCTTTGACATCAGTAAATGCCTTTGCACGCTTAAAGTTCGCATTTGGTATCATCTTATTAAAGTGAGCAACACTCTTCTTGCTGGAATATTTCACATGGCCACGCCAGTTTTTTTCACTTATACACATAGGTACAATTGTTTTACCTGATAAGTCATAATCCATACAGAATGAATCAATAATTAAAGGTTCATCCTTTTCCCAGCATGGATAAATAAGATATACAGTCTTATATTGATTAATATCATCAATTTGATTTTTAAGAGTAGGTAATGTATCTAATACATGTTTATTCTTATAATCATGTTTATTTTCTTTAAGTGCTTTTGCGTAAGCTTCTCTTTCTTTTCTATGTTCTTTAATTCTCTCTTTAAAGTCTGTAGAGTACTTCTTAGAGGTCTGTAAACAAAGTAAATCCCCTTCTGTATATGACTGTACTTGTTTTGCGAGTTCACGTTCTTCTCCATTGAATGAATAATATACAATCAATGTATCACTGAGACCACCTGTAATAGTTAAGGGGGCATCACTTTCTGAATATTTGGTATTATAAGTACATCCTGATAATGTGATCAACATCAAACATAAGAATGTAATGATTGACTTTTTCATAAAAAATCCTCCTCGGGCATCATTATAACATATTTCCTAGAAAAAAAATAATGAGTTCACAATGTGTTCATAGATAAAAAACATAATAGTATGCAAAAGTCAATATAAAAATGTAGGTTTAGGACAATATAAGAATGTAGGTTTTCCTACATTCTTATATTGTCTTTTTAGTCTTCATCTTCTATGAATTGAAGCTGATCTTTGAGTCTATATGACGGACCGTTGATGTTTAATACAGAACTATGATGAAGAAGTCTATCCAATAAGGCATTAGTAAGAACAGGATCACCAAACACCTCTGGCCATTTAGAGAATGTTAGGTTTGTAGTTATAATTGTACTTGATTTCTCATATCTCTTCGCAATGAGATTGAAAAACAGATTGGCAGTATCTGCATCCATTTTCTCGTATCCTAACTCATCAACTATAAGAAGCTTATATCTGCATATCCACTTGATTCTTCTTTCTAGTCTGTTCTCATATTTAGCCTTTCTAAGCTGTGCTATGAGGTCATGGAACGAAATACAATATACAGAATATCTCTGCTTTGCAGCTTCTGTACCAACACCTACAGCTAGATGCGTCTTGCCCACTCCGGGTGTTCCACATATGATTATATTCTCACAGTTTTCAATGAACCTTAATGTGGCTAAATCTTCAATTTTCTTTCTATCCAGTGAGGGCTGAAAGCTAAAATCAAAGTCCTGAAGACTTCTCTGAAAAGGGAAGTTTGCCACCTTAACACAGCTGACTATGGCTAAATCCTCCCTGTATTTCATCTCCATCTGCACCATCTCATCTATGGCTTCCAGTGGTGTCTTTACCCCGTCAGACATCATATCCAGGTACTTGTTTATATTCTCCTTCATCTTGGGAAGCTTCAGCTTCTCTAGATTATTCATTAATACATTTATTGAACTCATACTATTAATCCTCCATTTCCATTCTGTATGTTTTTAAATAATCTGTTGTCTCTTTTTTAAATTCTTGGTAGATTGAATCATAACCTTCCTGTGATAGAAAGTTATAGATATCCATAATATCAAATCCCCACAGATTCACTCTAAGAATCTTCAGTTCCTTCTTGTTGGCTGACTTTTTTAATGCAGCGAAGAACTGTTCTTCATCAGTGATATATGGAAGAATCTTTGATACTTCTGTATAAAAAATCTTTCGTTCTTCCTTGTTAAGTGTCTGTATGAATCTCTTTATCCAGGAACTGAGCGATTCCTGTGATACAAGATACGCAATCATATGATCATAAGATTTCAATGCATCATTCCTAGTTAAAACGATTTCTCTTGCATCAAGCAGTTTATCCATAATGGATAGATTGTTTGCGACAACTTTACTAAAATCTTTGTTTCCTGCAAGCTGTTTGGATATAGACTGTTCATAGTGCTTCTTTGTATAATTGATTGGATTTCTTGATATAGTATGTACTTGAATCAATTTTCCTTTATAATATATCTGAAGCATATCATCGAATGTCTCAATACTTACATATTCGTCGATATACTTCCTATCAACGGAATACTGAGCACCATTGAAATAGACAAGCTG
>OLRT01000395.1_pt1 | contig 34571 bp, 40 predicted proteins | sample 1672021 | NCBI WGS metagenome assembly OLRT01 (sample SAMEA3136637, study PRJEB25190) | human gut metagenome | reverse complement strand
ATCTTCGTGTGTTGATCCAAAGAATTACGATGAAAAGATCGGCAAAGATATTTGCATGGGAAGTATCAAAAACAAGATCTGGGAACTGTTAGGATTTTTGCTGCAACAGGCGTGGCAAGGAATTAACTAGGAGATGATCGCATTCTTAAGATTAAGAAATCACACCGACAGGATGAATGGATCGTGTACAATCCTGATTGCTTTGAATTGCACCATACGCACTGTAGGAATAAAAGAGTTGCGATCGCAATTAAGAAGAATGTAGAACGTAGAAGAGTTCCGACATCCAGAAATCTAAGAACTTTGGAAAGCCACATAAGACTGACAGGGAACAAGAACTATAAAAGAAAGATTCAGAAGATCATTGAGGAAGTGAAATCTGAAAGAAAAAACTGAAATTTAGTCTTAAATTAGTTAAAAATTAAGTTAAATCTAAAGTTTAGTTCAAGAAATAGTTAAATAGTTCAACTAAAAAAACGATAGATCAATAAATTAGTTCAACTAAGGACCATTTTGCAAAAATGCAAATTGGTCTATTTTTATGTTTGAAATTGCACTTTGCGTTTTTGAAATTGCACTTTGCGTTTTTGAAATTGTACTTTACGTTTTTGAAACGCAATAAAACGCATTAGAAAATGCAATTTTCGTGTTCAAAACTCGAAAAAGTGTCGTTAGAAAGGAGGAAACATGAAAACAAAAGGAAAGACAAAGCTGGAAGATCTGGAAGTAAAAAAGATCGATGCAGTAGACATCGGAGCAGATCAGAAAGCAAATATCCTGATTAAAAAGAGAGGAGGTGCAGAAGAACCGAAGGGAAACTTTTTCAAGCGATTCTTTAATGCGTTTTGTGACAGCTTAGGAGTAAATTCAGAAGATGTCAGAAAGTCCATGGAAGATGAAGCAACATCATTTGATGATGTAATGAATGAAAAGAAGATCTACGACGTGAGGGATCAGATCTGGAATGCCTGCAACTCTCTGGAGCAGTCGATTGTATCAATTCTACTCGATAAAGAGTGTGAGGATAAACAGGCAGCAATCGCACAGAGCATTGATCAGTTTAAGGCATTTTCGGATGATGCATCCAAGTCTTGGATCAAATTAGAACGTGCAGCAACAGACAAAGAAGATACTGTTGTTGCGGATGATTTTGAGATCGCAAAAATGCAAGAGGTAATTGAGAAATCTTGCGATCCTGAAACTATTAACAAAGAAAAAGAAGAAAAGGAGAATGAAATGGCATTTGATATTTCAAATATGACAGAGGAAGAAAAGAAAGAAGCATTAAAAGCATTACAGGATGATGCAAATGCAAAAAAAGAGGATACTGCAAAAAGAGCTGATATTGATGGACAGGTTCAGGAAGCAGTGAATAAAGCAATGGAAGGTGTTACAAAGGACTTCACTTCTATGATGAAGAAGATCATGGAACCAATCCAGAAGAGAGCAGAGGAAGCAGAACAGAAGTCCTTAGAAGAAGTTGCTAAGAAGTATGAACTCTTAGGAACAAAAGCAGAGGATTTAGTGCCAGTTCTGAAATCCATGAAAGCAACATCCGATGAAGCGTATAACAACTTCATTGCATCCATGGATAACAACCTTGCGGTAATTCAGAAATCAGGTCTGTTTGAGGAAATCGGTAAATCTGGTGGAGCTCACACAGGAAATGACGATACAGAAGGTGTTGCAAAGATGAACGCAAAGGTAGCAGAGATCAAAAAGTCTATGCCAAACCTTACTGATGCACAGGCACAGGATATCGTTATGCAGAATGATCCTGAATTAAGAGCAATGTTCGATAAATAAGAAAGGAGGTACAGAGAAGATGGCAAACAGAACATATGAATACAATCCAACTGGTGGAAGTCCAGTGATCAATGTTACAGCTGGAGCAGAACTCAAAACAGCCGTAGCAGTTTTATTAACAAAAGATGGAGCAAAAATTCCTGAAGCCGGAAAGGAAGCAACAGGAATTGTGCTTCTTGGAGATGAAACAGTAGCCAAAGGCGATGATATTACTGTTCAGATCAGAAATCAGGGCATGTGGGCAGCTGGTGCAAAGATTGAGGCTGGAGATTTCCTTGCTGTTGATGCAGAGGGATTATGCCAGAAGGCAACAACAGGGCAGTACATCTTAGCTATGGCACTGACACCAGCGACAGCAAAAGGAGACATCGTAAACGTTGCGATCATCCATGCTGGATATGAAGCGTAAATAAAGGAGGAATGAAATAAATGAACACAGGACATAACAACGCAGCAGCAATCGCAGTTGATATTGCGAAAGGCTGGAGACCAAACTATTACTTAACCAATATGGCAATGAGCTATTTTCAGGCACCTGGAATGAATGTTGCTCCAAGCATATTTCCAATTCTTCCAGTACATGCAAGCACTGGAAGCTACTATATCTTCAACAAAGAAGAGATCGCGAAAGACCAGGTAAAGAGAAAGCCTAAGTTCGGAGCAGTAGATCCGGCTGTATTCTCTCATTCAGATGATACTTACAAATGTGAGGTAGATCAGATCATCGTCGGAGTAGATAACATCACAGCTTTGGATTACCAGAGAACTGGAGCACCAGCAACGATTGATCCGAGACGTGCAAAGGTAAAACAGGTTTCAGAACAGATGAATCTGCACCTTGATATGGTCTTTGCAAACAAGTTTTTCAATGCTGACGCATGGGCAAATGTTAAGACAGGAGAAGCAACAGCTTCAACATCTAAACAGTTTGTGCATTTTGATGATGCAAACGCGGACATCGTAGGTCAGTTTGATGAGATGAAGAAAGAAATCCTTTTAAACGGACGTAGAATGCCTAACAAATTATGCTTAGGATACAGAGCGTATAAGGCAATCAAAAATCATCCGCAGTTCTTAGAAAGAGTTACAGGTTCAGGGTCAACACCGAATCCAGCACTTGTTAACGAACAGGTAATTGCAGCGGTACTTGGTCTGGAAGAAGTAAAAGTTCTGTATGCAACTTATAATGCAGCAGAAATCGGTCAGAAAGCCGATATGAAATTTGTCTTCGACGATAACAGTGCATTATTAACTTATGCACCGAAAGAAGTAGATCTTGAAGAACCATCTGCCGGATATATTTATACATGGGATATGTTAGGAAATGGACAGTGGATGGCTACATCACAGTATGATGGACCAGGAGGATCACATTCAGAGTTCATCGAAGGACTTATGGCAACAGACATGAAAAAGACTTCCGATGACCTTGCAACGTTCTTAAGTGGTTGCGTATCTGAGTAGGAGGTGCTTTTTATGAATTATGTTGCACTTAAGCCAGTTAATTTTGGCGGAAAGCAGTATAAGATCGGAGAGACTATTCCAGAGGGTGTCGTAGATGAACGACGCTCTCTCTTTTTAAAGAAGTCTGGACACATTGCAGAAGTAGCGAGCGTAAATGGAGCGTATGCAGAGGATTTGAATGTTAACCCTAACACTTTATCAATTCCTTTATTACAATCTAAGCACGAGCTTGCAGTGAACGCACAGCAGTTATTACAGTTCTTTGCCACAATTCAGAAAACAATGGAAGAGGCAAAAATTGAGATTGCGACCATGACAGAGGAAGATGCACCGGTTTTACAGCTGTTACATGAGATTGATTCGAGAAAAGGAATCAAGGCAGCAGTTGAAACAAGACTTGCTGATCTTTCCACTGATACTGATATTAATCAGGAATCAGAAGCAGTAGAAGAAACCGAAGAACCAGCAGAACAGCCGGAAGGTGGCGAGGAGAATGACGTATAACTATTTTCCAGATGAGATCAATACAAATGATGTTATGAAGATGCGGTTCGAATTGGCGGATACTGATGTATCAAAGGATGAAATGTCAGCTGCACTTTCCGATGAAGAGATCACAGCTGTATTAGAGCAGTATCCAGACAATTTTAAGATGGCAAAACTGAAATTGCTAGAACATATGATGTTCAAATACGGACAGGACGTAGACAACAGTGTTGGTCCTGTCTCTTTTAATTTTGGTAATCGAATGAATTTCTGGAAACAGCTTTATGATGATCTGAAAAAAGAAATTGCATCTTCCAGTGTTGGAATCAAGCCGTATGAGAATGAAAAACGAGAGTATTTTTACGTTGGTATGATGAATCATCCTGGAGGTGGACGCTTTTGAAAATGACATCAATCGGTAGACCATATCAATATATGCAGTCTTTCCGTGTTTACTGGCAGGATACAGAAGTCATGGACGATGGCATGGTTGTAAAGGGCGATGAAAAAGAAGCCCCTGATGCGATCATAGACGGTATACTAGCCGAAGCAGATATGAAGACAATGGAAATCTGGAAACAAAACCAGACTCCGATCAGTCATACGATTGTGTCTTACCATCCAGTGGTTAAGCTAAGTAAGAACGATGTGTTACTGCTTGGCGATGATCCGTGCCATGATCGTAAGTTTATCGTGAAGGGTACAAAAGATCCAGCTGGAACAGGGCAGTTTTCCATCTATTATGTATTAGAAAGAAGTGATACAGATGGGCGTAGAAGCTGAATTTCAAGCATGTGCAAAGAATCTTGATGAAAGTATCAAAAGAGAGATGATGCGAAAGGGTGCAATGGCAACAAACACCCTTAGAAATATTGAGATCGAAGTATTGTCGAAAGGCGGTTCTGGAAAGAAATACAAACGGCTTCCGAATAGATCATCCGCACCGGGAGAAACACCAGCACCACAGTCTGGAAAGTTACGTCAGGACTGGGATGATCAAACTCTGATTGAAGGAGATCAAGTTACAAGCCGGATAAAAAGTAATTCAAAACACGCTGAATGGCTGGAAGGTGGCACAAAAAAGATGGCAAAACGACCATTTATTGATCCAATTAAGAAGAAAGCAGAGCCGGAGATTGTAAAGATCTTCGGTTCAGATTTTGAGGTAACTCTATGAAAGAAATAATTTACAAGTATTTAAAAAGCCTGAATATTAACGGATTGGCTGCGTTCAAAAATGGACCAGCAATATTTTTGGATCAGGCACCTGATGATTCTGATTCAAGGTGGGATGGTTCGCAGTATGGGCGTATCATCTATGGGCTGAATCTGAAAGATGATTCAGAGCGTAAGGTTTCTGGAACGATGGAGATTGCAATAGCGTATCTGTTTAATAATCAAGGATATAAGAACTTGCTTGAAGCGAAGAAGATCCTGAAAAAAGCGTTTGAAGGAGTTTTCTTGACAGATGAAGATACAACGATTTCTCTTGTATGGAGAAAGTCAGAATCATTTCAGGAAGCAATCGAAGGGCAAATGGATGTAGAAGTATGTGGATCAGTGTTGACATTCGATGCATATGCTTTTCCAAAACATTCATACCTTCCGCTGGATGCAGTCGGTTCTTTGGCAAAGCACATTGATGAGAACTGGAACGTGACAGTGATCAATAACACGGAACTTGACGAAATCTGGAAGCCGGATGATGAAGAAGTGGTTGTTTATACTAGACTGGATTCTATGCAGCCAGGAACGTTCCCATCGACATATGCTTGTACATGGTTTACAAACAACATCAAGGTACATGTGATCTCCGGATCGGATGTAAATGCTGATCAGTTTGTTATGAACTTGCTGCAAGATTTACAGGAAAGAGAGCGGTTCGTTATGAATGATGGATCGCCGTTTTTTGTAAATCAGCTGGCATACAGCACGAAACTTGATCCATTAAAAGATGGACAGGTAACGGTAAGAGGTCAGTACGGAAAGCTACGAGATGTTGAAACAGTCGATGAATTAAAGACAATTACGATAAGTTAGGAGGAAACAATGGCAGAAAAGAAAGACGAAACAAAAACAGTGCCAGAAGTTACTTATACTGTGGATGAATATGCAGAAAATCCACAGGTGTTAGGAGTATCACAAGATATTATCCGAACAGCATTTGCAAGGGCAGGTGTTAAAGAAGCAACGCAGAGCACAGCAAAGAAACTTGTAGATACATTTAAGAAGAAGGAGGTATAAGAACTTGTCCGGATTATTTTTAAAAGGCGAGAAAAAGGAAAGAGCTGGAGTTTATCGCAGACATGAGCAGATCACAAATAATGGTGTAGCATCCGCAATGAACGGAGTTTTCTGTATTCCGGTTCATGCAGATTTTGGTCCAGTTGGAGAGATTCAGAAGATCACATCAAAGAGTGATCTTCTTTCACTTTATATGGAGAGTGGAACGATCGATGCAGCGGTAAAACTGTTTGATGCAGGTGCTAACACGGTATATCTTTACCGTCTTGGAACTGGTGGTAAAGAAGGAAGCCTGTCCTTACAGACAACCACAGCCACAAATGCAGTTACATTAAAGACAAAATATCCAACCGCTTTGAAATTCTCCGTAACTGTAAAACAGAAATTAGGAGATGAAACGACAAAAGAGTGTTCCGTTTACAATGGGGCAACACTTGTTGAGAAAGTAAGCTTTATCGCTGGTGCGGATGTAAATGAGGCTGCAAATCTGGTGGAAGCAATGAAAGACAGCAAGTATTTATCCGCAGAACTTGTTTCTGGAGCATCCGGGATCATGCAGACGGTTGCACAGCAGGCTTTGGCTGGTGGATCAGCACCGGCAGTCACAACAGAAGATTACAGCAATGCGTTTAATGCATTCGAAACTTATGCTTGGAATGTACTGGTGCTTGATACAGTTGAAGAAGATGTTAAAGCATTAGCGAAGACATACATGGAAAGAATCCATTCAAACGGTGCATTGGGTGTTTGCGTACTTGGAGAAGCGGCAGGAAAGTCACTTGCTACAAGAAAAACGAATGCAAAATCCTATAACGCACCATATTTTATTTACTGCGGTAGCGGATATTATAATACTGCCGGAGATAGGGTGGAAGGATACCTTGCGGCAGCAGTTCAGGCAGGTGTGATTGGATGCAAAGATTCAAGTACATCAATTGTACATACAGAGATTCCAGATGCGGAGTCATGCATTGAACAGCTGACGAATGAACAATATGTCGATGCGATCAAATCTGGATTGCTTCTTTTGTCAGAAGGTCAGGAAGGACAGGTATGGTTTGACAGTGGTGTTAATACTTATACAGTCCTTAACGAAAACGATGACGAAGGTTGGAAAAAGATTAAACGTACAGCTGTTCGATATGAGGTCTTTGATCGTATCAATAGAACGTTAGAGCCGCTGATCGGACGAATTAATAATGATTCTGTTGGCATAGATAATGTGATTCAGGAAGCCAAGAAGGTTCTGGCTCAGATGAACAGAGAAGGAAAAATCTTAGATACTTATGAATTTTATGAGGATACGAATAACCCTCATGCAGCTGATTATGCAAACTTTATTGTTAGTGTCGATGACATTGACAGTATGGAAAAAATCTACTTAACTTATCAGTTTCAGTATATTGCTCAGTAGGGAGGTGTTATAGATGAGTGGAAAAGGCTTTGATACAAGAAAATTAATGACTGGAAAGGATGGAAAACTATACATTACTGTGGATGGAGAATCTATCTGGTTTGCTTCCGTGGAAGAGTTTTCTATCGGGATGAATGTTTCTAATGTAGATTTTCATCCGGCTGGAGATGTACAGACGTATGGAGTTCCGGACAGTGTTAAATTCACAGCATCTTTTACAGAAGCTGTTGTGAGGGATGATCTTACAATTATTCCAATCTTAGATGCAATTAAAAGTGGAAAATTCCCTATTTTTTCTCTCCAAGGTGGTGCAACAGAACCGCTTGAAGGTGGGGAAAGCAAATTCTTACTTGATGAATGTATTCTTGATGGAGATACAAATATCCTTGATGTTAAACCTGGAGAGGTTATTAAGAGACAGATGCAGTTCATTGTTAATAGCGTACCAGACTGCATTAAATCATTAGCAGCATAAAGAAAGGAAAATAAAATGGCAGAAAAGAAAGAAACAAATGTTACGGTAACCGAAGATAATGAAATGGATCTGATCACGGGTCTTTTAAAAGCCGCAGAGTATAAAACAGAAGTACAGCAGCCATTGAATATTACAAGAAATGGACAGACATTGTTTAAATTTAATGTCCGACCATTATCTTTCGATGAAATTGCACAGTGTAGAAAGAAAGCTACAACTTATATGGCAAACCCAGGCGGAGCTTCACTTCCTCTCGTTGAGAAAGAAGTAAGTACAGCTGATTACATGGCATGGAAGATTTACACTGCAACAGTAGCGACTGACGGAAAGAAATTCTGGGATAATTCAGCACTGAAAGAAGGATTAAAGAAAGCTGGTCATATGGTTATGACACAGAACGAAATTATCAAAGAGGTGTTAACAGCTGGAGAGCTTGAAGCTGTCAGCGATGCTATTGATAACTTATCTGGAGGCGGTGTTAGTGTAGTTGACTACGCAAAAAACTAATTGAATCCAGTCCGTTAGCTTCTATGCTTGCAGAAAATTATTTACGGACTGGAATGTTACCATCACAAGCCCTTGATCTTCCTGAAGGAGAGAGGGCTTTTATTTTTGCAGCAATTTTAAAAGCTATGGAAGGAGGAGATGCATAAATGGCAAACAAAGAAATTGTGATCGATGTTGTATCGGAATATTCCGACCATGCATCTTCTGGCCTACAGCAAACAGGGAAGAATGCAGAGAAAGCATCACGAGAGATGGACAAGCTTGGAAAGAAGCGTGCAAAGCCAAAATTAGGACTTGAAGATAAAGCAAGTCCAGTCCTCGACAAGTTTGGTAAAAAGGGAGACGGGCTCGGTAAAAAGACCTGGACTCCAAAACTTGGATTAAAAGACACTGCAACAGCAGGGATCAAAAAAGCTATGAGTGCTGGTATGAGTTTTGGTAGAAAGACTTTTTCAGCAGCCCTAAAAATCAATGACAAGGTAACAAGTCAGATCAAAAAAATCCCAAGTGTTATATCTAAGATCAAGAATTCTATATTTTCACTAAAAACTTTGGCTGGTGGAGTTATGACTGGAATTGCTGCAAAGAAATTGATAGCTGATCCAGTATCATTAGCAGACGAATTTCAGACATATCAAATTGGCTTTGAAACAATGCTGAAATCTAAAAAGAAAGCTATGAAGTTTATGGATAGTGCGAAGAAATTTGCATCTGTTACTCCGTTTGACACATCGGCCGTAGTATCAAATGCTCAAAGGATGTTGGCTTATGGATTCTCTGATAAAGACATTATTCCTGACCTGACGAAGATTGGTAATGCATCCGCAGCACTTGGAGCTGGAGAAGAGGGTATCTCTCGAGTATCCAGAGCTTTAGGTCAGATGAAAACAAACGGAAGATTGAACGCAGAGGACATGAATCAGCTGACAGATGTCGGTATAAACGCATGGAAGTATCTTGCTGATGCAGAGGGTAAATCCATAGCCCAGATCAGAGAAATGTCTCAAAAGGGCGAAATCAGTGGAGACAAAGCAGTTAAGACAATCCTTAATGGGCTGAAAGAATTTGATGGAATGATGGACAAAACATCTAATTCGACGGTTTCTGGATTAATGTCAAATATTAAAGATACGTTCGACATAAACATTGTTTCTAAATGGGGAAAAGGTCTCCAGAAGGGAGCAACGAAAGGTTTAGGAGAATTTGCAGACTATCTTGATAAATCCGATGCAAAACTAAAAGAAGCTGGAACATCACTTGAAAAACTTGGAGAGTATGCAAGTACATCTGTATTCAAGGGACTTGAAAAGGCTGGAGATAAGATCGACGATCTTATTAGTATGCCAAAATTCCAAAATGCTTCAATCGGTGGCAAGATTAGTATTGCTTGGGATGAACTGATTGTAAATCCGTTTTCTAAGTGGTGGGATTCTAAAGGAAGACCGGCGATCGTTAAAAAGATTACTGGGATTGGAAAAGATATTGCAAAAGCTGGTGGAAACTGGTTCAAGGAATCTCTTAAGGATCTGTTACCAGGCGGAGATAAAGCTGGTATCGCAGATTATTTAGCTGGATTTCTTGGATTATCTGGAGGGCTAAAGCTGTTTAAAGGTGGAAAAAGTCTATACGATCTGATCACTGGCGGTTCTGGAGGTGGAGGAAAAACAAATCCTTTGGGAGATTCTATTGGAACAATCAATGTGTCCGCGGCAGTTGTAAATGTGAACGGAGGAATTGGAAACGGAAATTCTACAATACCGGGAACATCTGGTAGTGGAGGAAATGCTACACCGACAACAAATCCGACAGGTAATAAAGAAATCTGGTTACCAGAAAGCGTAAAGCGAAAAATGCAACAAACTGAACCGAAAACACCATCTGGACCGACAAGGACACCGGGTGGCTTGTTTGGTTTAGGCGGTTCTGGTGTCACGCTGAAAAATGGAGAAACCGTAGCTGCCACTGGATGGAAAGCATGGCTTGGAAATCTAGGCTTAAATCTTGGATCAGGTGCAGCGACCGCTGGTGGAGCAGCAGCCGTTGGAGGTGCATCTTTATTAGGCGGAGCTTTAGGGATTGCTGGAATAGGAAGTGCAGCTGGTAATATTTATAACGCAGTGACCTCAAAAGATTCAGCCATGAAGAAGAAGAAAGCCTATAGAGGTGGCACGAAGCTTGGAATGGTTGGTGGTGGTGCAGCCGCCGGAGCAGCCATAGGAGCTGCCTTTGGTGGTGTTGGAGCAGTTCCGGGAGCATTTATTGGTGCTGGAATTGGTGGAATTGGTGCAATCACAAAAGGAAATAAGTTCGGCGACTCCCTTAGAAAGTTTGTATCCAGCCGAAAGAATGCACTGAAAAACAGTAATTCTATGACGGCAAAGAGTCAGGAATATTGGAAATACAGTAAAGACAGTATTAGCAGTGTTAATCCAAAAGGAGCAAAATACAAAGAACTGGCAAGTTCCGTACAGAAAGCTTACGAGGAGAATAAGAAAAACACAAAACAAACGAATGTTGGATCAAAGACGACAAAGATTTTTTCAGGTGCTACGAATGCAGCTGGTGGAAAAGTCAGCAGCTTAGGTGGAAAGTCCGCAACAGCTGGAGGAATGCTGGGAACGATGGGTTCTATGTCGCTTGCAGCTGGTGGCAACTTACAAAGTGCTGGAAGTTCCGCATTATCACTTGCAGGTGCTTTAGCATCCGCAGCCTCAACGATTGCATCCGCAGCAAGTACAACCGCTGCACAAGCAAGTGCGATCAAAAGTATTACTAGTGGAAGTTATCTAAGTAATAGCGGTTCTTCAAAATCTGGTAAAAAGAAAACAAGCAAAAAGACATCATCCGCACCGAAAGTACAGACAGCCTTACCGAAAAATGGAAAGTTCTTTCATAATGCGAAGGGTAGTCTGGTCAGAGGTCATATCGTTTCTGAATTAGGAGAAGAAGGAAACGAAATGGTCATTCCACTTTCTAGACATAGAAGCCGTGCATTATCTCTCTGGAATCAAGCAGGACAGATTTTAGGCGTTACAAAGCATGCCAAAGGTGGACTTGTTGGAGGATCATCCGGATCTGGAAAAGCTTCGTCTGGTAGCAGTCAGCCAGTGATCAACGTTGGTGGTATTACGATCAGCGTCAATGCATCTGGAAATGACGGCATAGTTGATGCTATCAAAAACTCTAAAGGAGAGATCGCAGATGCTATTATGCAGGCGATCGCAGATGCAATCGGATCAACGGCAAGTAACAGAACAGCGGAGGTAATGTAAATGGACATATATATTACTGGAAAAAATTCAAAAGGGAATGATCAGAAGATACAAATTCCGATCATTCCTGAAGAAATTGAATCATCAATCGAAGGTAAGTTTGCAGAATATGATATCTATAAATTAGGTCAGGTCAGTGTTCCGAATGGTAAAAATCTTTCAGAACTAAGCTGGGAATGTTTTTTCCCCGGAGAAGCAAGAAAAGGCATGAAATTTGTTCGTAAGTGGACTGATCCAGCAACCTTAGATGCACTGATGAAATACTGGGCTAAGTATGGGAAAGTGGTAAATGTCTGTATTACAGGAACGAAGATCAATGTTGATATGCGTGTTTCAGAATACGATTCTACGGTCAAAAGCCTGAATGATTATTACTACACGGTAAGATTTATCGACTACGAAAAAATAAGTGTTTCCTCAACGAAAAGAAGTACCAAAACCACAAAGAAAAAGGTCAAAGTAAAGAAAGGACAAACATTACGGAAACTTGCAAAAAAATATCTTGGGTCCAGTAAAAAATACAAGGTTATTTATAATGCAAATAAGAAACTGATTGATTCTAGGAATAAAAAGGAACGTAAGAAACATCCAAAGAAAAAGATCAGCAAATATACGATCTATAAAGGACAGGTGCTTGTGATTCCTGTTCCAAGCAGTAAATCAGTTTCTAATTCCAAGGTTGAGGAATTAAAGAAAGCAATGAATAAAGATGGCTACTCGAAGCTGAAAGTTGATAAAAAGCTGACATCTTCGATGAAATCAGCCATGAAAAAGATCAAGATCCGAACCGGAAGAAAAGGACAGGTCGTAAAATTTGTGCAAAAAATGGTAGGAGTCAAACAGGATGGTACTTGTGGATCTAAGACAGTATCAGCAATAAAAACTTACCAACGAAAGCATAAATTGACAGTAACCGGTGTCGCTGATTATAAAACACTGTTAAAAATGATAGGAGGATAGGAAGATATGCCGAGTTTAGGAAATCCACTGTATAAAGCGGTTGTAAAGACAACATCGGGGCAAGAATATGATCTATACAAGCTGAAAGTTATACTGGACTTGACAATATCTGATGATCCTGATTCGCTGGCAAAGGAAGTCAGCTTAACAGTAATGAACGCTGCGAAAAATGGTGTAACACTTGCGACATTGATTCAGCCATCAGATCGATTATACATATATTCGAATGTTGGACATGGAGATTTTGAAGTATTTCGAGGCGTGATCTGGGATCGAGACAGGGTTACCGATACAGAAAAAAAGGTAACATTTACAGCCTATGATTACTTGATTTATATGATGAAATCCCAAGATTATTTTTATTATAAAAAAGGTCTCAGCACAAAGGAAATTGTAAAAAGAATCTGTACTGCATGGAAGTTGAAACTGAAATACAGTTACGGATCAATCAAAAACAAAAGGATCAAACCAGTGCAAAAGAACATTGGAGATATGATAGTATATGTGCTGAACAAAGCGAAAAGTAAACTTTCCAGCCGATATATTTTTACGATTGAAGGAACTACAGTGATTGTCAAGTATGCCAATACTAATACAACGATTTATAAGATTGAGGAAGGAAAGAATGTAATCTCCATAGAGGTAAAAGAGACAATGGATGATATCGTTACAAAGATAAAGATCTACGGAGAAGCTAAGAAAAAGTCAATCCCTAAACTTGCATCAGTATCTAAGAATACATCGAAGTTTGGTACGATCCAAGAAGTCATGGATAAAGACAAGAAGGAGAAACTTTCAAAAATAAAGAAACAAGCACAAAAGAAATTGAAGAGCAGTGCAAAGGTCAAGTATGAATATATAGTAACGGCGATCAGTAATCCGAAGATCAAACGTGGAGACACCGTTTATGTTGGATGTGGTACCGCTGGACTGAAAGGAAATAAAACAGTAAAAAGTATTACACATGACTGTGTGGCTGGTACGATGGACGTTGTTTTTTACTAAAGGAGAGTTCTATGCAGAGAAATGGAAGAAAAAATTTTATTCGTGCGATCGAACAGATTTCTAAAGGAAACCAAAGTGCAGCGGATGTTGTTGCAGAACTTGGAACTATGAAAGACGGAGGGATTCTTCCTGACTCTTATCCAGAAAGTGCAGAACCGGATGACGATTTTTTAATGTTGTCTAATGCGAAAGTAAGTGATGGCGATCGAGTATTACTGATCTGGACAGATGCAGAGGAAATCGTTGTGATCGGTAAAGTGGAAGGAGATGAAGAAGATGCCGGATAATCTTTTCCCAGAGGAATATGAAAATGAAGAAGAATATTTTGAAGATGAAGAGAATGAAGGAACTGAGGAAGAAAATACAGAAGAAGAGGAAGATGCAGGTTATAAACCCAGCATCTTTTTTGATTTTGATACTGGAGACTTTGTTACGCTTCACGATGGAAAATTAAAAGAGGCATCCGGGTTCGAGGCGTGGGTGCAATGGTGTTACAAAACGATCATGACACAAAGATACGCTCATGAAGGATATTCCACCGACATTGGGATTGACTATGAAAGTGCCTTGCAAGCGGATAGCCGTGAAGAGGCAGAAAGCATTTTACAAAGAGAAATCGAAGAAGCATTGATGGCTGATCCGTCCGAAAGAACTTTGTACGTTGGGAATATTATGTTTCAATGGGAAGCAGAACATTGTCTTGTAACAGTACAGGTGCAGGGTATTGATGGAGATATAGAAATACAGACACAATTTGAAAGTGAGGTGGTCTAAAAATGGCATTGGAAGCAGAAGAACTAGAATTGCCAGATTTCTTGAATAATTCGAGTGAAGAGGAAATCCATGAAAAGATGCTTAGCAATCTTCCAGAAGATATTGATAAATCCGAAGGCGGTTTTCCTTGGGATTTTACACGTCCGACAGCGATTGAGATAGCAGAGCTAAAAGAATATGTGCTTGTGGAAGTATTGAAAAGTCTTTCGCCGGTAACCTGTGAAGAATCTTACCTATTGGATTACCACGCTGATGGAAGAGGTCTTGTACGAAGAGAATCGGTAAATGCAACAGGATATGTGACTGTTACAGCAAAAGCCGGTCTTGTTATTCCTTTAGGATATGGTTTTTCTACAGAAGCAGATGACGAAGGAAATACGATAGATTTTGTAACAACAGAGGAAGTTACGGTCGATTCTCTTGGAAATGCAAAGATTCCAATTGAGGCAGCAGAAGGAGGATCTGCAAGCAATGTTGGAGTAAATACGATCGTATTACATACTGGAGATGAGACAGGAGAACTGCTCGATGAAATAATCTCTGTTACAAATGAGGAAGCTGTTACAGGCGGTTTGGATGAAGAGGACGATGATACTTTAAGAGAACGAATTGTTGAGTATGATCGAAGCCATGACATTTCCTATGTTGGAAATGTTGCAGACTATAAACGATGGGCATTGTCAGTTCCCGGTGTTGGTGCAGTTACTGTGATACCAGCAAAAGATGACTCTGGAATAATCAAGATCATCTTAATGGATCAGAACGGAGTACCAGCATCGAAGCAGATTCAAGATGCTGTGTATGATTATATTATGCGTCCAGATAGTGAATCAGATCGTTTAGCACCGCCCAATGCTGTATTAGAGATAACGGCTCCTGAAACAGTAGTAGTTAACATATCAGCTGTGGTTTATTTGAGAGAAGCAGAAATTGGCGATGTGCAGAATGATTTGAAAGCTGCACTTCAGTCATATTTGTTAAATGTTTCATCGAATGATAGTGCGGTTAGAATATCAGCGATCAACAGTATCCTTGGAGCTGTATCAGGTATCTATGATTATGACAGTGTACAAATCAATGGAGTGTCAAAAAATGTAGACCTTGAATCTGGACAAATGCCGGTTTTAGGAACAGTAACAATAACGGAGGGATGATACTATGTGGTATAAAACAGACCTTATGGAGCAAATCCTGACGAGTGAAAGTGCAAAACAAATGATTGACTATGTATCGCCGATTTATGGGAAATCAAGAATCGGACTTTGGCTGTTCCAAGTGATCGGACTTGAGATAGATGACGTAAAAACAATATGTGAAGATATATTTGATCAGATATTTGTTGATCGTGCTACATGGGGGCTCCCTATTTGGGAAAAAGAATACGGAATAACGCCGTTTCCAGATCAGACGATTGAGCAGAGAAGAACACAGATTTTGCAAATGAGGATAAAAAGGCCTTTGAATCCTAAAAGGTTTGAAAAGATCATAGAAGCTTTGAGTGGTGTAGAAACAAAGCTCATAGAAAATACAGCAAAAAATACATTTCAAGTCAATCTTTATGGCGAAGTAAATAATTATGATGAAGTAGTAAGAAGAATTGACGAATTGAAACCAGCACATTTATTGTGCGATATTCGTGTTTCAGACGTTATAGAATCAGAGACGGCATTGAATTATGCGATTGTTTCAGGCTCTTGTGAATATTCTTCTTCGATCGTTAGTGAGGTATAAAATCATGTGGGAAAATACAGTAATTACAAATGCAGGTATTGAATTATTAAAGAATGCCTTAAGCGGAGGAACAATAACAGTAACAGCGATCAAGTCTGGTGCTGGTAAAGTTGACGTTAGTGCTTTGAAAAGTCAGACGGCGGTATCATCAATTAAGCAGTCTGGAACAGTACAGGGCGTGACAAAAACAAACGAAACAATTAAGATAGGAGTATTGTTTTCAAACGCTGGTTTATCTGCCGGATACAGCATGACACAGCTTGGAATTTATGCAAAAGGATCAACCGGAAGTGAAGTGTTGTTTGCGATTTCTCAAAGTACAACAGGGAAAGAAGTTCCGGCAGAATCGGCTATGCCGTCATGGTCGTTAGTACATAATTTTTACATCAAGCTTAATAATGATGTAACAATGACAGCAACGGTTGATCCAGAAGGGTACGTTACATTTGAAACTATGCAGACAGCGTTAAATACGCATACAGGAAACAAGAGCAACCCTCATAGTGTTACTAAGTCGCAAGTAGGTTTAGGGAACGTTCCGAACGTAGCGACAAATGATCAGACACCGACATATTCAGATACAACAACTCTTGTGACTTTATCAAGTGGCGAGAAAATATCTATTGCATTTGCAAAGATTAAACTTGCAATTACAACTCTGATTAATCATCTTGCGAATAAAAGTAATCCCCACGGAGTTACTAAAAGCCAAGTTGGATTAGGCAATGTGGAGAATAAAAGCAGTGCTACAATCCGTGGAGAATTAACCAAAGGTAATGTAACGACAGCCATTGGTTATACGCCAGCAAATCAGACTGACATGACGAATGCACAGAATGCTATTACGCAGCTAAATTCTGATAAGGCTTGGAAAAGAATTTTTGATGGAAAAATATCCGAATCTTTTATCATTCCGAGTAAATATAGAGAGATAGTAATCCAGATAACAATTGGATATACGAATTCTACGGATATTACGCTTCCTGAAATATACATTAATGATTTGAACACATGGTGGAATAAAATTACATCTTATCGATATAATGATGCTTACAACGCTTGTATTTTAATGAATTATAACAGTGGAAATAAACAACTTAGAATGAACGAAACATGGTTTATTTGTAATCCGTCAAGTGATAATATATCCTATATCGTCTATGGACGTCAGTAAACATTTTTTAATTCCACAAGAAGTTTTCTTTGATCCATACAAGATCACAGCCAATTTTTTGGTTTTGTGGATAACTATTATTTGTCCATAATACATAACAATTCTCGTTGTTAACCTCCTGAGATATTGCTTCAACACGTATGTAACCAGTGTCATATACATGCAATATCGCAGAACTCAAGCGATAACCTTGTTTACGATCAACATAAAAATAGTTGTTTCCAGTACCGTTCAATTCGGCATATTGAGTTACAAATGCATTTTTTAAGTCAGAATTTAGCTGCGCAATATCATTCGCATTTGCTTTCATCTGCTTATCAATAATATCCATGTTATCATTCTGCACATCGACATCGTAGAAATCTGCTCCGTCCGGTTTTGTTAATCCGTAGTTCGTTGTCTTTGTTGCCATCTTTATTCTCCTTTCAGAACAGTATTTCTAACCTGTTCATGTGTATATTTTTTCAAATAATCGTGTGTAAATGCATGTAGTGTTTCGTGCTGGTTGTATCGCAGTCCTATATCCATCGTCATGTTCATCGGAACAATTTCATCCATTAACTTTTCAAAATCTGCATACATTTGTTTTCTGGTCAGTTCAACCAGGCATTTTAGTTCCATTTCTTCTGGCAATACTACCAGTGTATAATTTCCATTGCCCAGTAGATTATTTAAGCGATTTAAGAGATCGTTGTATGTATATGGATAATCGTCGTACCATTTTATTAGCACTCTAAATCTTCGATCTTCCAGGCTATCTGTATCCTGCGGCTGTATTTTTAGGATTTTTTCTCGTCTCGATATTCCGTATTCGGTTGCTGTGCGAATACAAGTATCAAGATCTCTATCCCTTATTTCTTTTTCCAGGCGTTGCCCAACCTTTTCTTCTGCTGCATAAATTGCCATGATTTCATCTATGTTTTCTATTGCTGCCGGGATTTCTAACTGCATGACACCGCCCCCTTTATTGGTATTACATTTTCTTGCAACGTAATGTTTTCAGTACCGCCATTTATGAGTACGTTTGTTACGTCTGTAATTCCGTCAATATTGTATATCGCGTTTTCTATTGCTGCCCTTCTCACAATAATCGAAGTTGTATCAACCCATGTTTTTCGCAGTGATAACATATATTCTTCGATCGCATCTTCAATCTGCGTTTTCAAACCTTCTGCTGAGTATCCAGTATCGTAAGTCGCTACTGCTGATACATTTACTGTATACTCATTTACGGTTGATATGATCACAGCATGACCTATCGGAGCAATTCCAATTCCTTCTCCATGATTTTGTACCGGATCTACTTGCGTCTGTACTGAATCTATCAGCTCCTTCGATGCTTTTCTGTATTCATCTGATATGATAACAGTTGATATACTGCTGCCTTTTCTCCTGTATGTCTTTTCTCCACCAACTCCATCGATCGCTTCTACTTCTTCTTTGTAGTATGCTTTGTTTCCTGCAAACGGTTTAATTCCAAAAGAATCTTCTATTCGCATCCTGTAAGATTCTTCATCTTCTTCGTCTGTTCCTGGAACCAATAATTTCGTCAACTGTGCATCTTCTAACTCGTCGATGTCGTCCAGGCACATAAGATCTCCGGTCCATCCATTTGGTTCTGTTCCTGCATCTTCACATTCCAGTCTATACTTATGTTCTTCTTCATTGATCACATCTGTTACAATGTAGTTGTAATCATCTCCGCTGAATTCCGTTCCAATCGGTACAGTTGCATTAAATACACCTTCAAATTGTGCTGGTGTTGCTTCTTCTATGTACACACCTTTTTCTTGTCCGAATCTTACCAAATGATCCAGATCAGCAGTGTCGCTGTACTGATTATCAACAAGTGCCGACAATTCTGTATATACTTCTTCCAGTCTTGCTCCGTGTTTTGCACATGAGTGATAAATTAGTGATCCCTCAGATGTATCCAATCCATCTGGCATTTCTTCCATCATTTCTTCCATGATCACATCCATTGTCATATCTTCATACATCTATATTCATCTCCTCATCTCCATACTCTGTTAGCAATCTGAATTTTATATTCATTGTTTCTTTGCTTCTGTCTACTTCAAGATCTGTTATGCCTGTGATATAGGCATTCGGTTCCAAGCATTCTGTTATGAGTCGATTTATCTCGCTTTTTACATATTCATCAGAATGCGTATATCCTATCAAATCATTGATTTCTGATCCGTATTCCCACGAATACTGCACAAAACGATATCTTTCAATTTTAATTGTAAAATACGCCCATACAGCTAACGCTCTTGCTCCTTCTGCTATTTTCCCATTTAGTTTTCCAGAAGAGAAATCAATATCATATTCTTTCGGATAATATTCAATTTCTTCTTCCTCTTCTAATTCTTCTGTATCTTTCTCAAACGGAAACATTACGCACTCACCACCTTGCATATAACTACATATTCTTCATCGTTTATCTGTACGATCAGAACTTTATCTCCATTTTTCAGAGATAATCCTTCTGTAATTAAATAATCATCTTTGTCCAATTTCTGTCCATGATGGATTACTTGTCCATCTGATACATAAGCAATTTCAATTGATGCCGGATTATCTTTTTTTCCTTGTTTTCTCATAACTTCTAACATTCTTTCATATGCGTTCATTACAAGATTCTCCTTCCCTGCATCCAATGTTTTGCATAGTAACCATTTTGTAAGCTACTTATTCTTACTCCAGCATTAGAACAATGAATAAATTTATTAGATCCGATGTAAATGCCAACATGCGATGGTCCTGCTTTGTATGTTCCCTGGAAGATTACAAGATCTCCTTTTCTCAGATCTTTTTTCTGTACCTTACTTCCTCTTGTCGCCTGAACGTTTGCACTTCTTCCTATCTGCTTCCCTGTCGCCTTTCGAAATACAAATGACGTAAAACCTGAACAATCACTTTTTCCCAAATCAGGTGACGATGCTCCAAATACATAGTTTACTTTTCCTATGTATTTTTGGGCTTTTGATATTACTTTATCTGCTTGCTTGGTATCAACTTTCTTTTGTTTGAATCCTGTTCCGTTTCCTATGATCGCATATCCTGTTCGTTTTCCAAATCTGTTGCACTGAGCTTTTGTTTTCATGAGCAAGTCAAAGTGATACACGCCATTTACAATTTTTATTGCGCCACCACGATCATTAACCTTATGAACTTTTTTATCTCTGCTCGTTTTTGTTCCAAGCACTTGTATTTGCGTTCCATATTTCACAGAACCAGGTGCAGCACATGTATATTTACTTGGATCAAGCTTCTTTCCTTTACAATCATAATATCCACCCTCCATTTTATTTGATGCCGGATAATATGCTGTAAATAAAGCTTTCACTTTTCTTCCGTCTAATATGCCTGTACTTACAGTTCCAGAACTTGAACTTGATTCGGTATCATCACTTTCTGTTTCCATGATATTTTTAAACGCCAGTTCTAGCGTCATTGTATGGATTCCATTTTCAAAAGTGTGTGAATCATTTTCAATCCAAAAATTTCCGTCAAGTCCAGAATCTACATCGTGAATTTTGATTCCATAACCAGAGATACACCTTATATCTCCAATTGCTGTTAGAGATGCTGTTTTTTCTAATCCTGTTAAGGTATTCTTTGCTTCTTTTTTTCCATTTCCTTTTTCAACAGATAAAGAATCCTGAAATGTTCCATATGTGCTGATCCAGTTTTTATTAGATACTGTACCGATTTTTTTGTTCTTGGAGTTGTAAATTGCAACCTTGTTGATCATGTTATCAGTTGTTTCTTCATAACTTGATTCTGTTATGCCTTCGCTTTGATTTAGCGTAACATCTAACATTTTTCCTTTTTTGATCACTGATAATTGATCACCTTCCATTAAGATCTGGTAGTTTGTTCCTGTTTTTTTTCGGGCTTTTGTATACGCTGCAAGAATCATGTTGTAATATTCTTTATCTGTAAAAAGCATTTTCTTAATTTTTACTTTTGTTTTTGCAATGTTTTTTACTTTAATTTTCAGATCTTTGCAAATCAGTCTTGTGATCTGTTCAGGCGTTTTTTTCTTGAATTTGTACGTTCCTTTGCTCCTGGTCAGATACAATAAATAATCGTACGCTGTATAGCTTATTGTACCTGCTTCGCCTTTTCGTTCTCTTTTTGTAACTTTTCCATGAAACTTTTTCTTGGAACCATCATAAAAACAAATAAGATCGCCTGTTTTTATGTTTGGCGTTTTTACATTCGGATCTCCTGCTGGATTTGGAAGAGCAAATTCTAAGGATCGTGCAGATGAATAAGCACTTCCTGACCACGTTACTGTATTAACCAGATCAGATATGTCATTTCCTTTCCATGTAATTTTCATACCGTTATCACCAACTTCGTTCCCTGATAAATATATCTTCCTTTACTACTGCTTCTTCTACCATGTTTTTTTGCCGCTTTTTCGATCACGCTTTTATTCTTTGCATAGATCTTCGAAGCGTTGGCAGATTTTCCTGTTTTGCTCTTGGCAATCTTTTTTAATGTATCTCCAGATCGAACGGTATATTTTATAGTCTTTTTACTCTTTGAGTTTCTTTTCTTTCCAGATTTCTTTTTTACTTTTTTCCCTCCCGATGTTTTTTTCTTTGTTTCTGAATAAGATATTGTGATGTACTCTTTTAAACTGATTGTAAATGCTGCATCTCCTGATCCATCTTCTTCTCCATACTCCAAAGATTCTATAGATACATACTTGTTAAAATCGGCTCTTCCAGTTATCACAAGTGTCGGAGTGATCTTGTTCTGTTTCCAGTCCTTTATCTTATTGATGTACGTATATGGATTTGTATTAAATCCTTTGTACTGACAAAAATCATATTCCTGAGCTGGAAAAAAGGAACTTAGCTCTACTGTTTCTAAGTTCCTTTCGCCTAACAGATTTATTTCTCCTTTTCTATGCACATTTTCTGACGTGTTGTTTTGTGACGTTCCGATTTTGAAACTTGATGGCAATACCGGGAACCGGATCTTGTCATTTCCATTGTTTAACCATATTTCCATAACGTTCTCCTTATGCTGGTACTGCTTCTAGTTTGTCTGCAATTCTTTCAGCAATTTTATCAATGTCAGCTTCTTCTCTTACGATGATTGTGTCCGCAAGTTTTTCTATCTTGTAGACTTTCTTTCCTTCATTCCGTGCCATTCTGACAGAATCGTCGTGTGGATAAACTCTGCTTCCTCTTGGAAGATCTACAATTTCTCCACCTTTCTCATTGATCTGCGCAATTCCACCGCTCCAGTTATTTGTTCCTTTTGCTAGCATTGGAATCTTAGGAATATTGATACCGTATTGTTTTCCACCATATTTTCCAGGCACCCATGATGGAATTTTTACGCTAACTTTATTTAATCCACTGATCGCTGTATTCACAAGTCCAATCACTGTATTAAGTGGAGCTTTTGCAATGCCAACAAGTGCTTCAAACGCTCCCTTGAATATATTTTTTACTCCATTCCACGCCTTTTTCCAGTTTCCAGTAAATACGCCTGAAATAAATTCTATAATTCCTTTAAATGCTGTTGTGACTCCATGTACAACATCAATCGTCGATTTTAGCCATCCTGAGTATCTTGCTACTACAAATGATAAAACGATAGTAAATGCTTTTTTAAATGCTCCAGAAAGAAATGTTGCTACTGGTCTTAAGCCACTTATAATCTTTCCTGCTCCTTTTCCTATCGTTCCAAATGCTGAACTAGCTGTCTTAGCAATGCTCTTTACAGTTGATCCTAGTTTTTTCGTATCAACGCCTGCTGCATTCAATGCTGTGACTGCCGTTTTTTGCATATTTTTTGCTGCTGCCGTAATTTTATTCCAATTTTTGTAAACCAAAACCGCAGCAATTGCAATTCCTGTCAAGATCAAAACAATTTTTCCACCCGGAGTAATTAAAGAAGCAAAACTTTCTGCCCCTTGGACAGTTTTTATCATTCTTCCGACATTCCAATACAGCGCACCAACTCCTTGTGTTAGTTTCGCGATAATCACGATCGCCGGACCAACTGCCGCTACAATCAATGCTACTTTCACAATAAATTTCTGCGTTTCTGGAGACAACTTCGAAAATCTATCTGTCAACTCGCTGAGCTTGTTCGCTGCCTTTGTTGCTGGCCGTACTACTACCTGTAATACTGCACTTCCAAATACAGTTAATGAATTTTTTACAACATTGATTGTTTTTCGAAGCTTACTCATAGATGTCTGCATATCTTGTAAAGCTTTTTCCGTTGATCCCTGAGCTTTCCCCATCTTTGCAGTCTTCTCTTTGAACGTTTCATACTGGCTTCCAGTCAGTGCCAACGCTGCGGTTAATGCTCTTGAATTGCTAAAAAGCTGAGCCATCTTATTTGACTGCCCACCTGTTTCTTTCTGCAAGATTTTCAGCACTCCCTGCATTCCTTCTGCTTTTATCATAGCCTGACCATTTTCATAGCCGTATTTCTGCATCAGTTTGCTCATGGATTCTGTTGGTTTTAACAAACCTGTGAACAACCCTTTCATCTGTGTTGTAACTTCCGCAGTATTGCCAGTAACACCTGTCAAGGTTGCCATAGATCCAAAGAGTTCTTGGTATGACACATTTAATGATTTTCCCAACGGGAATAGCGGTTGCATCGATGCCGCTAATTCTTTATAGGTTGTGACCCCTAATTTCTGAGTCTGAAAAGCCATGTCTGAGATGCTTTGTGCTGTTTTTACATTTACACTGTCATACCCCTTCATAGCAGAGCTGATCAGTGCCACGGATTCCTGTACAGATGATCCGCCACCCTTTGCAGCTTTTGCCGCAACATTGAAAATCTTTTGTGTTTTTGTTCCAGAGTCTCCAATACTGGAAATCATCTGGTAAACTCCTTCGGATATCGTATGCAGTGCTATGCCTGTTTCATTTGATGTCTTGATTGCCATGTTTTTATAGCTTTTCAAGTGATTATGATTATCGAGCAGTGTGTTTACCTGCCCCATATCCTTTTCAAATGTGTCCGCCATTTTTCCAGAAGCGGCCATGATTCCGATAATCGGCACCGTTACCTTTTTTTCCAACGATGTCCCTACGGATTCTAAGTTTTTTCCAGTTCTTTTGATGCTATTTGCCGTTTTCTGGATCTGTCTTCCCTTCGCTTGCATTTCTGCGGTTGCTTTGGAAAGCGGAGAGGAGAACTTATCCACTAAACGCAACGTTGCATCTACAAATCTATTTGCCATTTAGTTGTTCATTCTCCTTCCTAATGTCCTCAATCTCTTGATGTACAAAAGCAGCCATGATCATTTGTTCATGACTGCTCATTTCTGTAAAATCTCTTGGTAAAATATTATGAAGACGAAATAACCAATACATTGTGTTGATTTCTCCGTCTTCATAGATTAGTTTTTTACATCATTCTCTGTTGCTTCGTCTTCCTGGTCCTTGTAAAAATTATTGATTGCATCTGAGATCTCCTGTATCTCTCCATCAAACAATAATTCAGCTAAGTCTTTTGGTGTTGCTGCTCCAAAATGTTCTAAAAGTCTTTCATCTTTTAGGTTTGGTTCTTTTACTCCGTCCATCAATACAAGGAGATCTGAATCATGTGCATTTACCAGGAGTAAGTTTCCTTTCTTGTCCAATGTATTTAATGCACGTTCTCTCAGCTTTCTTTCTTTGACTTTTCGCAGCGTAATCTCTCCATCTCCAGTCAGTCGTTCCATGTTCTTACTGTGATATGTTTTTGTACATTCTTTTGTCAGTTCTTCTTTGTCTACGCTTAATAATTTATCAATTAAATTCATTCTTTTTCTCCTTCTAATCGTCGATTGTATCCAGCATTTCGGCTGTTGTAAATGTAAATGGAATACTTTCTTCTCCTAACTTGTTTGCTTCCCAGTCAACAAGTTTCACTTCGTCGAACGTACAATTCGTCAATTTAACTCGCTCATTTCCATTCACTGTCGGATCATCTAAGTTCGAAATAATCGTGCATGGTGTGTTTTTTCCATTTTTGATATCTGTCAGAATTCTTTTTTTGAAATAAGATGAAGCGTGATTTAATTTCAGCGTTCCGCTTCCTTCGATACCTGTTACTTTTTTTCCTGAATTCAATCTTCCTGTCTGCGGTACGTCTGTTTTTGTAAATTTGATTGTTGCTTCCAGTGCTGTTGCTTGTGCCATATAATCATTATCGACCCATACTTCTCCCCATGAGCCGTTGATTACGTCATTATCTTCAAATGTCTTCATTTGTACCTCCTAAACTACAATGTCTATATTAAAGTTTTCCATTGCGTCAAGAATTCCCATCTGTGAACTTAAGAAAACATTTTCCCCGGTAAGTGCTTTTTTGATCTGATCTTCTGTCATGTTCACAGTGTCTTCGTTTTTGCTCTCTAGGTATTTCTTGTTTCCTTCGATGTCAATTTCGATTGACGCACTTGATAAAATTGTTCTTGATACAAGTCCATCCAAATATTCTTGGCAATTCGCTAATAGTAAGCATTTGTTGTCATAATTATTCGGATACTGCCCTAACCAGTTGTTTTTGATCGTATCTGTAAGATCGGTCGAAACGTGATCCATCACATCAATCATCTTTATTTTTTTAAAATCATCTGTTTTTGTATCTGATACAGTTGTTAATGAATTGATGCCCCTTGCAACACGGATGTAATCACCATCCCTAAACACAATAAACTCCCCTGCATCAATCTTTTCATCCATTTCTTTTTTGGATAATTTTGTACAGCTTTCTGCATCTTCCAGAACTGTGTACGTGCAGCTCATTGTAAGCGGTGTTCCTGCAAGGATTCCTGCAATCCTTGAGCAAAACTTGTCAGCATCATATTCTTCTCCACTAATCGTCACACTTTCAGTCGTGTAGTTGATAATTCCTTCATCGTTCGCTGTTGTATTTGCAAGAACTGCCTTTACTTTCTTTCCTGATTCTCTTTTTTCTTTGATCCATTTCGTTACTTTTGCTTTCTGATCTTCCTGTAATGCTGATCCGAATGTAAGATAATCGAATTTTACATTGTCTAGTTCATCCAGGATCGTATCAAGATCTGCATATTCAGACTGTCCAAAAAAGCAGATTACTTTCTGCGGCTTTTCTCTTCCACCTTCCATTGCAAACTGGATTTGTATTTTTGCATCTTTTGCAATCGAAGCATCCAGATCATCTCCCGGTCTGTATTCTTTCGGATTCATTCCAGAATTATTTGCAAGGACTAAAGCAACAATTCCGTTGTCATTTCTCTGTTCAAATGTCTTTGCAAGTTCTCTGAATATAATGTTAATGCTTGGCATTCCCATTGTTTAGGTCCTCCTTCATTTCTAATTCTTTCATTAGCGGTGCATCCGATGGCTTGTATAAGTCGTCCAGGAATTCTGAATCAAATGTGATCCGTGGAACATTTCCACGTTCTCCGGTGTATTCCATTTCAAAATTCATGATCGGAACCTTTTTCTTTTCCGTCTGCATCGCAAATAAAAAGATTTGCTTTATTTTTTCAATATCTTTCAATACTTTGATTTCCTGTCCATACTCGCCTCTTTCATGCATAAGAACAATTTCTACAGCGTAACGCTGTTGATACCTGTTTTTCGTGTATAGCTCTCCATTTTCCGTGATTCGTACAAAGAAACACGGATATTCCATTTGTTCTACGACTCCAAATTCGTAACATGGATAATCAAAGTTCTCATTTAATGCGGCTACGACCGCTTTTTTCATGTCATCAATCGTGATCATAGTCCTGCATCATCCTTTACTCTTTGTAAGACTCTTCTTAGTCGTTCTTCGTGCTTTCCGCCCCAGTTTTTCAGAACTGCTGATACAATTCTTTTTCCTGGGACAAAGCCAACACATTTACCACCATTTTTGAGTTTTTTCCCATTCTTTTTAAATGGCGTTATGATCTCATGACCATTTTCAACCAGATGCCAGTGCGGATTTTTTCTTCCCTCTGCCATAAATTCTTCCAGGATTACACCATTGATATGCTTTACTGGTCCTAGTCGGAATCCTTTTGTAAGATTTCCTGTGTGTTTATCTGTAGCGGATAAAGCTTCTTTTCTTACAGCCTTGCTGAATTCTCTTCCTTCTTTTTTTAGTTCTTTTTCTGCATAATCCGGATACCTCTTTGCTACTTTCTCCAGACTCTCTCGTAATTCATCGAACGTAGCAGTGTCGAATTCAAAATCAATTTCATCTGACATCGTTTTTTTGCTCCATTGTGTCCGAATCGGACACCGATTCTTTTTCTTCTGGTACATCTTCTACTAATCCAAGTTTTTTCAGATCATTTACGACTCTTCGATCGTCACATTCTTTGATCTCATCTTTTTTCATGTTAAATGTACCTACAAATGTTGTTTTCGCTCTTATTTTCATCTTCTACAGCCTCCGCATGCAGTATCAGAAATCTATCCGCTTCGTTTTCATTTTCTACCGAATCAATTCCATACATTTGATCCTTGTATCGAATTTTCATGTTTTTATCAATTCCTTTTCGATATCTGATCGTAAATTGCATTTCTTCCGTTGCTTCGTTTTTCAGAAGCTTGATTGATTCGGAAGATCGGATCAGGCGAACTTTTGCCCATACTCTGGCAATTAACTTTTCTTTTCTGATTTTTTGTCCAAGTTCATCCTTATCCCATCCAAAACCATAGATCTCTATTTTTTTATTCATGTCTCCGATGTTAATCATCTTCATCCTCCGAATAATTTTCCAATTGTAACTGCAATAAGATCGTTCTTGCAATGTACGAAATTTTCTCGTTATTCTTTGTTTCCAGGATAGATCGGTTATCATACAATTGCTGCATGATCAAAAACAGTGCAAGTTTCATTCTTGCACTGTTTTCATCAAACTTTCCAACTGCTGCCGCCACTGTTTCACATGCTGCATCAAATGCAAGATTGAATACGACATCGTCTTCTTCAACCTTTAGATATTCGCTCGCTTCTTCAAGAAGCTGTGAACGTACATCAGCATCCATTTATCATCCTTTCTGAGCTGTGATAAACTCTTCAATGATCTCATCTTTCTTTGTCTTTGTAATTGTGTAGCTCTTAGTTGTTGCAAGCTGTTTAATTTCGTCTACAGTCATTGCTTCCAGTTCTGATCTTCTGTATTTTTTTGTTGGTTCTGAGATCTGATCTGCCGGAATTTCTGCTTTATATACCGCCATATCATCGACGATCTGGCAGTCTAATCGTTCACGTACTTTAATTCCAGTCTGGTCTTTACTCCATAAATCTCCTGCTTCTGTAGAAATTCCGATTGTAAGCTTTTCTCTGTCAAACAGTGTGATCGCTTCTTCAAAGTTTCCGCAATAAATCGGCACCTTTCCAGTAGCTCCATTTTTGATCGTCTTATTAGACATAACTGCAACCGGATATGTGCCGAATAATAATCTTTTGGACGGATTTGTTACATCTTTCTGTAAGATGTAATTTCCTTCTTTGTCTTTTAATTTGTCTAACCAGTTAAAACCACTCTGGTTTGTTAACACTTTCGATCCTGCGACTAATGCCGGATCTAATTCGACGTTAAAGATGTTTTTCAGATCATCGACAGATGTTGCTTCAATTTCAAAACCATCCGTCATTTCATCCAATTTTTTAATGATTAGTGCATTTCTTGTTGCTTTTACTTTTCTTGCAATCCAGTTTTCCAGGTAAGAAATAATATTTTCGTCGGAATCCTCCAGCAGTTCATATGTAGCTTTTAAGATTCCACCGAATTTTTTTATCACATACTCAACTTTCTTTAAAACTGGAGTTGCAACATCAGGAAACTGGCTTTCTTCGTCTACTGTATCGAATGGAACTGAATCTGCATTCACTTCGTACACTCTGCTGCCTTTTACCTTTGTTGTGCGTTCTGTCCTTACGATCGTTTCTAAGGCATCTTCGGAACGTCTTAGTGTTCTAATCGTTGTAGAGATATCCGCTGGTACTGTTAAGCCTCCATCTTCGTCAGATCCCTCTTTCATAGCATCCAGCACTTCCATATCTTCCTTTGCAACTGGTTTCTTTTTAAACCCAGCTCTTAATGCATTTACAAGTGCAGATACTACGTTTTTCTTTCCTTTGATTTCGTTTACTTTTCCTGCTGCTGCCTGGTTCTTTACACCATCTCCTTCTTCTTTTTCCATTTCATCAAGAAGATCATACTTCTCCTGAAGCTCCTGCATTTCTTTTCTTGCATTCTTTGCATCTTCTAACTTATCCTGGGAGATCAGATTCTTGATCTCTTCTTTCTTCTGTGTAATTTTTGCTGCAATTTCTCTCTTATCCATTCTGTTTCCTTTCTCCATACTGGTTTAAGCTTTCTAATAGTTCTTTTTTCTCTTTTTCCCTTGCCTGGTACTCGCTAAAAGATTCGTTGAAAATTTCTTTTATATCCTGTCTGCTTAAAGGCCTCTGCTCATCCTTTTTCTTGGCATTTTTACCCTGCGCAGTCAGGCTTGTTGGGACATTTTTGTAACAAAAAAACATGGAGCTTCCGGCACATGCGACTGCATCGTTTGCTTCTTCGACTTTTATGTCAAATAACTCTGCTGCCTCTTCTCCGGTTAACCATGTTTCATCATTTACTTTTTGTTCAATTTCTTCTTTGTCTACCTTGGCTTTTGTCATGTATGTCTGCATTATCGCTTCCTGGCAAGTATCCAGAGATTCTGCATCCTTTCGCAGATCATCCGCATTTTTTGTTGTAAAAAAATAGCTTGCCGATGGCTTATGGATCATAACTGTTGCATTTTTAGGCATTACGATCTCATCTCCTGCCATCATAATGACGGATGCGATGCTTGCTGCTAATCCATCAACATACACTGTCTTGTGTGCATTGTTGCGGCGTAGCATGTTGTAGATTGCAATACCGCCAAACACGGAACCACCGCCAGAATTGATATGGATGTTAATGTTTTCAGTTCCGTCCAACTGATCAAGGAATTTTTTTACATCTCCCGGTGCCATATCGTCTTCATACCATTCGCTCTGCCATGTTTCGCTTACAATATCCCCATAAAAAAACAGATCCGCTGAGGAATCTGTCTGGTTCTTAATCGTCATAGATCCACAAACTTTTGTGTTTCCGTCACGATCTTTGTTATAAAATTTTAGTTCTTTCAAGCACTCGTTTCTCCTTTCTTATATTGTTCTCCTGCCATTTTGACCGGAATAAAGTTTCCATTCATAAGAAGCACGTCTCCATCCGGATCTCTTGGAAGATCTAACAGTTCTCGTGCTTCATTTACCTTACGCATTCCGTTTTGAACTCCCTGAGCAAGTATTTCCATCTGTGTCTTGGAGTCTGTCCTCAGGATCGCTTTTTCGTTGAATTTACAGCTTTTATCTGTTCCTATGTACAATTTGTACGTTAATTCCTCTTCGTACTGTTTCAGAGGGAATAACATAGTATCAACTAAGAATGACAGCTGCTGCATTTCGCTGTTTGCATAGGACGACTTTTCATAATCATTGATCTGATTCGGCTTGACTCCGAACGCTCCTGCAATTTGCAACGCTGTATATTTCTTCAGTTCAAAGAACTGTGCATCTGTCAGCTTGTAATTTAATGGCTGTAGCTGCATACCTGCTGGTACTGGCACAATCTTTCCGGCATTCTTCGGGCCTGAAAGATACTTATCATACTTCTTTTGCAATAATTTGATCCTTGATTCATCAATTTCTCCAGAATACTGTAGTGCCATCGATGCAGTCATTCCGCCTTTGTACAGATTCGACATGTACTGTTGGCTCTGTGATGCCCCTTCTACCACATCTCCAAGCATATCTCGTACCGGGATTCCTGTTAATCCATCTAACGTCATTGACGTTTTAAAGTGCAGCACATCCATTTCTGGAAATACATACATTTCTCCATCCAGCGGATCTGTATATTGATAATAGATCTTGCCTTCTCCAGCAAATATTCCCTTGTTATCATAGATCGGTGTCACGCAATTTGACTGCATAATCCAAAGGCCTACGTTTTCGCTTCCATACCTGGAAATTCTTCGTTGAATCCATACATATCCATTCCCATAATGATTTCTATTGTTCTCAACTGTTGCAAAGAATATAGATGGTGTCATATGTGGATTCGGTCTTTCATTTAGTAGTTTGGATGTATCGTCCGGATCTGCTCTAACCTTTCCTTTGCTCCCTTGCCATTCATAAACCTTAATTGGCAGTTTCCCCATTGTTTCCGATAAGATTTTCATGCAAGTGTAGTAAGTTACCTCTCGCAATTCACTCTTATTTCTGTATCCAATTCCAAGCCATTCTGCAAAGTCCTCTTCTGACATTCCCTTTGTTGGAGATCCCCTAAACCAATTTGTTATTTTATTTATAATGTTTGCTGCTATTCCCATTTTTCTTCCTACCATTCATTTGCTAAAAATTCATCTAACGCTTCTTGTCTGATATTGTTAAATTCGTGATACCTTGCTAATTTATAGCCACACAGCGTCGCATCTACTGGATCAATCTTCTTGGATGTTGCATCCTTATCGATCTTGATCAGTCCATTATTTTTTTTAATCACCGCATTACTCATTGAGTAATTCAAAACCGGATTATACAAATAGCATACAGTTCCCATGTACACTTCTTCCCTGAATCCCTCTGTTGCTTCATTCAAGGATTTGTGGCTCTGATAAACTTCTTCAACAATATAGCCTTCATTCGATAAATCAATCATGATCTTACTTGCATTTGCCGGATCAAAGCATAATGTCTGGATATCCAGTTCATTTTCTTTGCAAAAATTAAGAACGTAATCCATTACTACGTTTTGGTCCACGATTTCGCTATTTGTTATTGTTATGAATCCTTGTCTCTCCCATGCATCATATGGAACTTTATCCCTGAATACTCTTTCCATTAGTTTTTCTTGGTTTGGAATAAACGAATGAGATAATACAATGTATTCTGTGATTTCTCTTCCTGTCTGGTCCAGTTTCCCATTTCTATACGGAATCACAAACGCTACTGACGTTAAATCAATTTTGGAAGACATATCGAAGCCAACATAAACTGGCTTCCCTTTGATGTCGATCGGAAGTTTTTTCACTTCACATTTCTTCCATTTTTCCATATTCATGTAGCCATTTTCCTTCTGCTGTACCCACATGTTCAGCATTTTTGTTAAAAAGGCTATCATTTTTTCTGGAATTACCTTTGCGATCTCGTAATCTCCACGGATTTTTTCTCGCCCGGCCGGATATGACATTCTGATTGGATTCGCTTTCTTCCAGTTTTCTTCATCTCCAATATCATCTCCCTGGTCAATTTCCATGATGTCAATCAGATATGTATCATTTTCAACATCAATATTAGAATCTAACACCTTGCTGCAGTAATCGTATTCCTGTGTATAGCAAGGATACGTCAGATCCATTCCAGCTGTTGTGATGATCATCAACAAAGATTCTTTTGTATTCGATCCAAGTCCAAGGTCAAGAAACTCTGTTGTTTTGTGCTGGTGGTACTCGTCTACAATCAGCCCGGCTGGGTTCGTTCCGTCTCCAGTTTTTCCATCTTCTTTTGACAATGCTTTTATATAGCTTCCTGTTTTTACATGTGTGATCGCATTATTTGTAAGTTTAAACTTCTTTCTCAATGGCGATCCGTTCAGCATCAGTTTTGCTTCTTCAAATACGATCTTAGACTGATCTCGTTTCACACCTGCTGTATAGTATTCATAAACTTCTTTATTTTTTGTTGCCTGCACAGAAATCTCATACAATGCAACGCCTGCTTCTTCCTGGCTCTTTGCGTTTTTTCGTGCAACCTCTATAAAACTTTTCTTAAACCGCTTATACCCATCCTCTTTTCTTCTCCAACCATACAATTGGCACAAATGAAACTGCTGCCATTCTGTCAGCTTGATCGGCTTTCCTGCTAGGACTCCTTTTGAATGTCGCAGTAAGCTAAACCATTTGATAATTTTTTGTGCTTCCTGGTCGTCCCAGTAAAAAGAGGCTTCCCCACTTTCTTCCCTTTTCACATCTCTCAAGAATCTGCTGCATGCCTGTTTATGCTTCTTGCAAGAGATTATATTTCCGCTAATGCAGTCGGTTGCATACCTGATCAGCCTGTTTTTTACTGTCATATGTCACCGAATTCATCATTGATCTCGTTATCAATGCCTTCTCTCGCAATCGTTGCCGCTTTCAGTCTCGAATCTATCGTGAGTCCACACATCGATGCGAACTTCCTCATCTCCTCTGAATACATTTTTTGCAGATCACACAGTGGATTTTTAACCAAAATTTCGCCATTTTGAGTCGGTTTTTTAATCACTTTATTCTCTTTTTTGAGCTGTTTTGTAACTGAAATATAGTAAGAAAACGCATTACAATAGCACCCCAGGTTGTTCACATCCAGGTTACCGATCACATCAATTTCCATTTTTTCGAACTCTTTTACAAGTCTTTTAAATTCATTTTTAGCCCTGGCATCAATGAGCCAAGTTGGCGGTTTTGCTAGGGTTTCCTTGCCTGTGAGCACAAGTCGTTCTTCCAGTTTTTTGTCTTCCTGTTGTGCAACTGTCAGATTCCCTTTTTGTGTTGCAAGTGGTTTTCGTTTGCGTGGCATTTTCTCACTCCTTTCATTTTTCAAATTTTATATTTAGAATTTTGTGAAAAGAAATCTAGGGCGTGCGGTCTATAGGAATGATCAAAACAATTTGACCACCCCTCCCACCTCTGAATTTTCCTTTTTCTCCCATTTCTCTTTGTATCCAAGAAGCAAGCGGATGATCTCTTCTTCTCTTCCTTCTTTCATTGCTTTATGCACTATACCGTGGCTCTTGTCGCTTAGCGCTATAAGATTTCCTCTGTCTAGTCTCTTCGCATAGTCTGTCGATATCGGAACAATGTGATGAACCATCGTCGCTGGTACGAACTTACCATCGTGATAGTATGCGTAGAGATCTATGTACATGTAATGTGTGAGTACATCTTCCTTTGTCAGTACCCAAGCTTTTGTCTTATAGAATGCAGCATTTGTCTTATTCCTTCGGTGCTGATCATAATCTTTATCTCGTTCCTTCTTCTGCTGCCGTCTGATCTGCTTAATACATTCACATGTTGTACCGGATGGAATTCTTTTTCCACATTTGCTGCATCGCTTGTAAATTGGCATTGCATCACTTCCTTTTACTGGACATCCAGGGACTCGAACCCCGGACCGATCGGTTATGAGCCGACTGCTCTTACCTACTGAGCT